>Ga0302186_10000665_pt1 | contig 30131 bp, 18 predicted proteins | sample II_Bog_E1_2_FD_198782 | JGI IMG/M metagenome (GOLD analysis project Ga0302186, IMG submission 198782) | Peat permafrost microbial communities from Stordalen Mire near Abisko, Sweden - II_Bog_E1_1 | ecosystem: Environmental > Terrestrial > Soil > Wetlands > Peat | place: Sweden: Abisko... | reverse complement strand
GTCCAAACGAAACAAAAGCCTGGGAAGTCGTTTTGGAAGGAAGTTATAGTCCAAAATCGAGCAAATCTGGGATTGCGCTGAATGAGGGGACTTGAAGTCCATTAAATCGATAATATTGGGAGAAAAATCGCCAAGAACTATTAGAATTTATCAAAATGGACCTCTAATGATGCATAAACCTATAAACTTCATTAGAGGTTATCTCCAAAGAATCCCGAGGAAAAAGATTAGGACCTTTGAATGATGCAAAGGAAGAAAACGATCATGAATGGTTTAAAGGAATTGATTGGGGAAAAGTCTTGAGAAAGGAATATAAAGCTCCCATGTTTAATGAGACTCAATTTAAGATCGGCTCAGTATTGATATTGAAGATAAAATGGACGGTGGGAAAGAATTGGACTGTTGCTAGGGAAAGAGAGATGAAGGAAAATTATTAACAAATATGATAATAAGGAAATATAAACACCATTATTAATAAAACTCAAAAAAAAAAACTTTAAAAAAAAACTGAAAAAATTGAAAAAATAATTGGAAAAAACAATCCATTTTTATCGATTGAATTTCATTTGTTTTCTTTTAAATTTTTTCAATGATTTTCCTTTTGTGTTTTTATGCTTGTTTCGTGTCGAATTCAACTCCCTTTAAAATATTCTCCCAAGCGAATCTCTGATTCTGGCTTCCAGTGGGTATCATGCCAGCAGTTTCTCCCGCCTCGAAATAGATGCTTGGAATCATCAATTGATTCTCAACTCTCAATTTTTCTAAAGTCGTACTCAGATTCTTCCCTTTGTTACCAGCACTTTTAGCCAAATTCACTGGACTTTTGCCTTCTTTGAACACTTTGAAATCTTTTATTGCCACATCTTTATGCAATTTCGCTCCCCTGAAATTAGCCAATTCCAAATCCATGTGTTTTCCATCTTTATGGATCCAAAGTCTCTGTAAATAACTGATTCTAGCAGCATTAAGTTTCCTTCCACCATATTTCAAGCCTTTTATTAACATTTTAAAGGAAAAATAACGCTTAGATTAGATATTTACTCAAAACACCAACGACTGGCAAAACCAATAAAGTGATGAATCTGGCATCTCCCTTATAAATCACATAGAGGAAACCACCAAGAGCGACATAACCGAATATCGCGAGCCAAGCTCCTTGTTTGCTGGCAGCGGTCTTTAATTTCAATGAAAAAATGTTCAATTCTTATCAATGAAAAATCTTACGAAATCGATTTTTTCGCTTTCGAACACCAATTTTCTATCATTCACCCATTCCGCCAAGGCCACAGAATGATGTTCATCAATGACTTCCTTATTGTTTTCTTCTAAGAATCTTTTGAATTCAACATTCTCCAAATTATCTAATTCCTGAAGGTCCATCACCTTTAATCTATTAAAAAAAAAGCATTTCATTCAATATTTCTTATAGAATATGACCCTCTTGAAGTCCAATTCTTATCCGAATCAATGCTTTGCAATGGCTTCTTCACTTCCTTCACAGTTAAATCCTTGGATTTCGCACATGTTTGCCCAAAACTATCGAAAAAGACCTTCATATCAATCAATTTACCCTTGTAATCATTCTTCAGGCTTTCAAGAATTTCATTCGTAGCGAATTCCAATTCTATTGAATATTGGCCTTTCTCTTTTAAATTTTGGATGTGGGCTTTGATTTTCTCATGGATTTTCTTATAGGTAAAGCCCTTCACCGAGTTTTCTCTGGTCCCGGCATCAAAAAACACTGGTTCCAACTCTTTGAGCATTTTTTCTCTTTCCGAAGACCCATTCATATAGGTCAAGACTTCGGGGTATTGTTCACTTAAGGTTTTCTGACGAGTTTCTAGAGGCACTTGAACATCAAAGAATTTATTCAATCTATATTCTCTGAGCCATTGTTCGGATTTCTCGCTGAATTCAGAATATGTGAGATATTTTTGATAGGCACAGGGATTTAATCTCAGAAGAGAAATCAAAGACATAAGATCAGCAGAAGAGAGGTTATATTTGGATTGGAGTGATTTGAAGGATTGAATGGAAGACGCTTGGATGGAAGGCAAAAGCGACTCACGAATACAAAGGTATTTCTTCAATTCGGGAGTACGAGAAGACAAAGACAACGGCTTTGTTATGAGTTTTCGAAGCATTTGGAGGAGTTTTTTAATAAATGTTTAATATATCATTTTGGGAAATAAAGGGGTTTAAAAAAAACGTGAATTTTAAAAATTATTGAATTTTTTTCTATTGGAAAATGGATTGTTAAAAATAGGCATTTTTTTAAGAAAAAAAAGAAAGAAAATGAAGCTTTAAAAGAGAAAAAGAGATGATTATCAGTTTTAATTAAGCTCAAAAATTCAAATTTCTTTAATTTTTAGTTTTTTTTGGAATCCCTTGCAAATTATTAAAGTTTTCCTCAAAACAAAGCAAAAATTCAAATTCTTAATTTTTCCCAAATCCAAAAATTAATAAAAATCAATGAGTGTCCAAATCTTTCTCCTCACGCGTCGTCCGACCCTTTGGCGTCTTGATGTCTATCCTTTCCTCGTCATTTACTTCCTGATTCTTGCCATCGGTTTTTCCTTTTTCGAAGAGTTCATCCTCATTAAGCTTTTTTTCCTTTCAATGGTCCTTTTCCATGGTTTCATCTATATCATGGGACATTGGTCTCCCAGATTCAAAGCCTATATTAGATATTATCATTTGAGATCTTCAATCAAACAGACTTTACAAAATGCAAGTCATGTGAAAGTAGGCTATGAAAAGGCTGGAAGAGCCACTGTCTGGGATATATGTGACCTAAATCTTACGACTTTTGGAGACCCGAAGGCAGGAGAAGAATGCTATGAAAGCTATCATTTTTCCTTCCATTATAAGAAATTCATATATGATGAGGAAAAGGGCGGGTTTTATCATTTAAAGCCGGTTCTCAAAAACCCTTTGAAATACTATTATTTAGAAGAAAACGAGAAAAATGCGTTATTTGATGCAAATGATCTGGAAATCCCCATTAAAAAGTTCTCAGAGCTATTGAAAGATCATCTAATGGAGCCTTTTTCATTCTTTCAATTCTTCAGTGTGTCATTATGGCTTGTTGATGAGAATAGATATTATGCCATGTTCACTTTATTTCTCTTATTCTTGACAGCTTGTACCCTGGTAATTCAAAGAATCCGAACCATGATGATGTTCAGACAAATGAAATTGAATCCCCATTATATCCTCGCCTATAGAAATCATAAATGGGTAAAAATCTCAAGTCTTGAATTAGATCCAGGTGATATTTGTCTTGTGACCTCTTCCAATACTTTGAAAAAAGCTGAAATTCCTAATGCCATCACGGATGAACAATATCTTAAAGAACAAATCCCCTTTTCTCAAAAAATGCCACCTGTCTTCTTTAAGACTGAAAATGTGAATTCAGATTCTCATAAGTTACTTCCATGTGATTTATTGCTATTATCAGGAGGTTGTGTGGTTAATGAGGCCATTTTAACTGGAGAATCGATTCCTCAGATCAAAGATTCAATTGAAAGGGAAGATCTGGTAGAATTGCTCGATATAAAGAATAAACATAAGAATTCCGTGCTGTTTTGTGGCACAGAGGTCTTACAAACCTTCCCGAATCAAGCCCTACCACCTTATTTAAAGAGTCCCCCACCTGGAAATGAAGGTTGTGTATGTTATGTCTTAAGAACAGGATTCGATACATCTAAGGGAAAGCTTATTCGAACTGTTTTATTTAATAATGACAACATTCTAACCAAGCAGACTGATGCCTTTATAATAATAGGGATTCTTTTGATTTTCTCGATAATTTCCTCAGGATATATCCTCATTCATGGTTTAGCGGATCCTACTAGAGATCGAAATAAGCTTTTTCTTCGATGTATATTGATAATAACTACTGTGGTTCCACCTGAACTCCCTATGATATTAACCATAGCAGTTAATACATCTTTGATGTATTTACAAAGAAAGAAGATCTTTTGCACTGAGCCCTTTCGAATGCCATTGGGAGGAAAAATATCGGTATGTGCGTTCGACAAAACAGGCACTTTAACAAGCGATGAATTGATGTTTAAAGGAGTTATTGATGAATTGGAACATTTCGAGGTATTGAAGACTGTTGAAAATTGCAATAGGGACGTCCAAACGATTCTCGCAGGATGCCATTCGTTGGTATATGTTGATAAGAAGTTATTAGGAGATCCGATAGAAATGTTATTCTTTAAGAATAACAGTTGGGATTATTCCAGTATTGACAAAACAGCCAGGAGCAAAAAAATGGATGAAACCATCAGAATTAGAAGAACTTTTGCTTTTAGGTCTGATTTGAAGAGAATGTCCACAATTGTCCTATTATCTTCAAGCAAGGCTGGAAATCAAAGCAAAATGCTGATGAAGGGAGCTCCGGAGATCATTGAGACTTTATTGGTGAAGATTCCTGCAAATTATAAGGCTGCATATGAATATTATACTAGGAAAGGGTTTAGAGTATTGGCTTTAGCTCAAAGAAATGTGAATGAAGATGAAGATATCATGAATGGAGAAAGGAAGGATCTTGAGAAAGGGTTTGTTTTCGCAGGTTTTTTCATATGTGATTCGCCTTTGAAGAAAGACACCTTAAAGATAATAAAAGAACTTCAAAGTTCAAAATACAGGATTCTAATGATAACAGGAGATAATCATTTAACAGCGTTGAAAATCTCTAGAGAATTGTCTCTAGGTCCTTTAAATTCATTGACGCTTTGTTTTGAGAGCGAGAAGAAAGAACTTTTTTGGCTTGATGAACAGGATATAAAGTCTGTCTTCGATTTTAAATCTCTGGCCAAACTATCAACAGAAAATACTTTGTGCATTCAAGGTGAGGTGTTTAAACAATTGCCTAAACTCTTGACCCATAATCAATTGAAAACTCTAGCGTTTCTAACCACGATTTATGCTCGTACATCCCCATCCCAAAAGGAGCAAATCATATATTTGATCAAAGAGAACAATTGTGAGATTCTAATGTGTGGAGATGGCACTAATGATGTTGGTGCACTTAAAAAAGCTGATATAGGTATAGCATTAGTCGGGTTAAGAGATGAACCTATCAAGCCAAAAAGACTTCCAGGAGAACCAAAACCAATTAAGAAGAAAATTCCGGAACAGAATGATTTGTTCGAAGGACCTCAATATAAACAAGGGGATGCTTGTGTAGCAGCTCCTTTTACCTCGAAACATTCGAATTCTATCAGATGTGTGTTGATCGTCTTGAGACAAGGAGTCTGCACTTTGGTCACCACGATTCAAACCTACAAGATCCTCACATTAAGCAGTTTGATTTCAGCCTATTCATTAAGCGCTTTGCATTTGGAAGCGTTGAAATTCTCAGAAATACAATCGACTTGTCTAGGGATCCTAGGGGCAGTTAATTACTATTATTTTTCGAATTCGAAGCCTTTGAAGAAACTATCCTCTGAAAGACCTATTAAAACAATACGCAATTGGTACTTTATAATATCTATTGTAGGCCAGACTGTGCTTCATCTTTATGGAATGCATTACGCAGTCTATGAAATCGGACTTAAATATACCCCTGAAAAACATTTGAAAGTCACAAATGATGAGGAATTTGTGCCCACTTTCCTGAATACTGTGGTCTTTTTATTCTCAATGGTCAGTCAAACCAGTATTTTCCTGTTTAATCATGCAGGTGAACCTCATATGGAAGGACTTGCGAAGAATAAGAGATATTTGAAGTTCTTGATAATTCCTTTGTTCGTTAGTGTGTTTTTGGTGTTTAATCTATTTCCGGAAATTTCCGATATGGCAGAATTATATTTCAAGGAAGTGCCTTATGAAGCCAATTTGGATCTAGCCAAAGTGCTCGGAATCGTTATTGTTGGGAACTATGTTTTGGAAAGAGGTTTGAAATTCATGAAATATAGGAAGTTTTATGAATTTATCTAAAATTTAAAAGAACTTTTCAATCATTTGATAAAAATTCTTGAAATTTAAATAAAAAGTTCTTATTTTTTAAGGTGTTTTTACTAAGGCGAGGGAATTTCTTTTGAAAAGAGATGAAAATATTAAATTTATTGGAATCGACATATTAATATATTCAAATTTTTGAAGTAAAACGATAATTTTTCAAAAAGAAAATTAAGAATTTTGCCAATTCTTCATTATAAATGATAAAAAACATCAATTGGAACGGTGGAGCCCGAAAACGTCTCAAAACCCTTTATAGTGAAAACGGGGCTTTCGGAGTCTTTTGTCAAGGGGAAAAAGACCTCCCACTGCAAAGGAAGCTATTTCAAACAGCAGGCATTCATATGAAAATGATATAATTATGCTATTTTTTAAATAGATAATCAGGACGAGCTGTTTTTTCGTTTGTATTATAAAGAAGAACGAGAAAAACAAGAAAAATCAAAAGGAAAAATCCTGGATTTGAAAGAGGACTCAGGGAAGAATAAGGAGAAGTTTTTAAGTATTTTTGGCGGAAGAGAAAAAGAGCGACTTTTTATCAGCGAAATTTATAGAAAAAAACCTTCGAAAACTTGAATTAAATATGTCACATGAAATTTGAAACTTTTTGATAAAGATAATTTCCATAGAACAAAACATTAAATTTAAGAATAAATTAATAATATTATATAATACTTATGTCTCAATACAAAGGGCTCATGAAAAACGATTCATCCCAAGAAAATGGTGATTCTTCATTCGAACAGAGTTCACTGATGTTCTTGCTTTCATTTTCCATGTTCTGGCTTTTGAGTTCCAATAGGCTTTGTAAGGCCTTTTTAGTCAAAGTCTGTAGATCTGGTCTCTTCATGAATTCCTTGGTTTGATTCCATTTGAAATCGAATTCCTTTGTGATGAGAAGAATGAAACGGTTCTTAATGCTGTGTTGGTTGCGGCCTTGGAAATTGCCAGCGAATTTAGCCCATTTCTTTGGTTGGACAGACGCCTTTTCTAGGAGACAGATGTCTTCTTCAACAGTCCAGTCCTTTCTATTAAATTCTTGCTTTAGAGGCAGAAATTAAAAAAAAGTTTTTGACCTGTTCAAATTAGGACTCAAATGATTCAGCCATCTTTCACGACATTGGCAGTCTTTTTTGAAGTCTTCGGAAATGAATGCAGCCTTATTGAGCTCGTATGAGATTTTTGACCATTTTATCTTTAGGGCATTATTGGCATGATGTACATTGGAATGAAATAATGAAGGGTAGAAATCCTTCATGAGTTTCAATAACAAGTTGTCTTCAGCGGGAGTCCATTTGAAATGAGTCGCTGCCTGTTTCACATAACGGAACCATTTACATTTCAAACTGTTGGGATCTGAATTAGGCAGGAAAAGGGATATCTGATACCAATCTTGGTTTTTCTAATATTATTGAAAAATGGGGCTTCATTTATTTTCTAAAAAATTAAAGATTACCAGATTTTCCTGCGAAATGTTATAAAAGAGCTCATAAACCGATAAAATCCAGAGAAACAACGTTTTACCTTTAGAAAATAAATATGATGGACTATTTCCATTTGAATATTTGAATTTCCTATAAAAAAAAAAATCATGATCCTTCGGTAAAAAGAAGAAGAAATTTACAGCGAAAGACCATACAGCTCATTAAAAATGGACTTTATTTCGTGAAGGTCAGGACATTGTGGAGATAGTTTGATGTTTTTCTTTAAAAGTCCAACGTTTTTGGTATAAATGCATTCTAACGATTGAGAAGAATACATTTCTAGCTTGTTGGCTAAGTGGAGAAAGTTTTGAACTCTATTTTCTTCGGAATAGCTGATGGGGCTGATGGCAATGTTGGGAAACTGAAGACATGAAAAAGTTTTACAAAAAATTTGAGACATAAAAAGTTTGAGTCTATTTTTGAAATTACAATATTTTATAGGTCGAAATTTCATATCTTGAAGAAAACAAAGGATTTCTTTTATTGAATTTGTCTTTTTAAATTTTATTAAAATGGATATCCTCTCTTGGGGTGAGTTTCAAATATATTAATTAAACTACAGCCATAAACCATTTCTAAAATAAATTAAAAATTTTTTATTTTACTAAAATAATTTTTTTAAAAACGCAAAGGGTCACGGCTTTCATTTATTTTTTCCTGCAGAACATGAATAAATTTTATTTAATTGGGATATTGGCTTTTTTTTAAATATGTCTTTTTTTCGATTGCTATTGTCATATTTATAAAAAAATGTCATGAAAAATAAAAGGATAATTGAAAAAAAAAAAAAACATGTTTGTTATAAATACAATAAATTATGTTATTAAGGCTTCAAATTTGCCATCATGAAAACTGTCAAATCTTGAAAGAAAAGTTCATTTTTTTCTTCCTTTTCGACTCTTTCTTTGATCTTCTTTTTCAGAATCGTTTTGGGATAAATCTTAATAAAAATCAAAATCAAAATCCCAAGGAATTTAAAAAAAAAAAAAATATCAAAAAAGAGCAAAAACCTTCAAAAAATCTGGATAAGATATCTAATAAAAAACTTTAGGCTTAAAAAAAAAACAATATTTTAAACCAAATAATAATGCAATTTTACAAAAAAACCTAATAATAAGAGCCCTGACAAAAAAAAAAATCCCCCTGAAAATAAATTTCGACTCCGAATAAAAGAATTATCAAAAACAAAACAAAAAAACACCCCCAAAAAAACTCTACTTTTGGAAAAGCTCTTAGAAGAGATCGACATTTTTTTTTCATTTGTTCAAAGAATCCCTCTTTCTGAATTTTGAGTCCCTTGCATTCTAAAACTAAAGCATTTGGAATTTTTTCCAGGATTTCTCTTTCCATATGTCTTTCTCTGTTGAATATGATTCCTGAAAAGCCTTTCCTAGCGTTTTTATAGATTACCAGTAAAACCATTATGAAATAGAAATCCAACAGGATCCATATAGCTTCGACAAGCCAAATAAACAGCTGAATTCTATTAGAAATTTCCTCGAAATTGTAGGGAAATGTTCTGATGCCGATAACCAACCTCAAACTCTCAAAAAACAAATAAAAGATCTTCGCGATCAAGTAGTTGTATATAATTTTATGTTCATTATTATATAAACAATGTGTGAAACTCCTCAAAGCTGTATACATTTGATAGATGCAGAAACCCAGAGCGCAAATTATCATGGAATACTCTGCAGTGTTCCAGATATTCAGAAAAAGAGGCGTAAATAAAGAGAAACTTCCTATTAATGATAAATTCTTTAGTTTTTTATAAGAAATACTCCAGATCATATGCAAACAATCGAGATAAATGATGATGGAAAACCCTTGTGGCAAGGAAATGCAGAAGCAACAATTCATTATTGACAAAGGTGGCATAAACTTGCGGAATATGGGATATCAATTTGACTCTTTTTTGAGAAATTTAGAATAATTTATAATGTTTTGTTTAGTGTAGAGCAGTGCCGACTTTTATAAATTTACGGCTTATTTTTTTGTTGACATACATAAAAAAAATTTCGATATTCATTTTATGAACGATTTAAAGAAAAAAAAAACCTTTTATCCAAAATTATAAAACAATAATGATCATTTATGAAGCTTTCTTTCCTTCACATCTTTTTTTTTTATTCGCGGAATATGAAAATTTAATAAAATATAAATTAATATAAAGGCTTAAAACAAAACTTTCGATTCCAAGACTTAAGATGATGCTATTAATTCTTCACATAAAAAATATTTTTTCATAATGATTTTTATTTAGAAAAAAAAAATAAAAGTTTTATTCAGAAATTATAAAGCTTCATCATTATTGAATAGTCCCGTATAAAGCGATTCCAGCTCAGATTTCACAATTTTCTCATAGACGATTTGATCATTAACGATGGTTTCTTTTTTATCTATTTCCTTCACCTCATTAAGCACCTTTTCATACATCCATTCCAAACCCTTAGCCACATCCATTTTTATCTCAACCATCAAACATTTATCCTTTTTCAATGATTTCTTTATGATGGTTTCTTTATTATCTATTTCCCTCGCCTCAATAAGCACCTTTTCATACATCCATTCCAAAACCTTAGCCACATCCATTTTTATCTCAGCCATCAAACCTTTATCCTTTTTTTCCTTACTGATTAAATCCGGTCTCAGGTCTTCTTTCATTGAAAATTTCAATGATTGTTTTTCCTCTTGTTTTAAAGAACGTTTTTCCTCATGTTTTAAAGATTCTTTTGCATTTCTTAGACTTTTTTCCTCTTTATTAGATTTCAAGTCTTCCTGAATTTCAAATAAAACTTCTTCTTTATTTTCTTCTTTTGTTTGTGATTTCCTTGATGATAATGAGTAATTCTGAATTGGATTTTCTTGATTTTTCTCATATTCTTCAATGCCGTCGGATGATTTTTGTGGAGTTTGGAAAATATTTTCCTTATATCCGATTTTCTTCATTGTTTCCACTTGAAAGATTTCATCTTTGCTTCTTTTTTCAGGAGTTGTCATTCTGGACTTTTTCTTTTCCTGAAGTTTCTTTAAGGGATTATGTGGTGATTTTTCGGCTACATCATAAATCTTATCCAGAATTGCTTCGACATCAATTCCAAGATTTTCTTGAATCGTCTGGATTTTCTCCCTTAATCCGATGCTTTTCCTTTCATTCCTGTCCTCATTATTTCGGTTGTTAGGTGATGGAGTGGCCTTTTTTGTCGTTTCATAGTTCACATCATCATTATTCATGTTTTGATTTTGATTGTTCCTAATGCTGTTATTAACACTTAATTTGATTTCTTCCTCTAGGATTTTAGCCTTTATTTGGGGACTGATGTTCTTAGGCATGGTTACATATGTATCTCTAACAGGACTATTCATATTTTTTGAAGAAATAAACCTTTCAGGAGTATAAGTGGTTCTGACACCATTGATTTCATTGCTCGTAAAAGGATAACCCCCATTAAAACGGGGATATATGTTAGGACTTTGGGCTTTGGCTCCTATTTCAGCACTAAGCTTCAATTGTTGGTCAAGTTTCTGGTTCAAATAGTCAAGTTTCTGTTGAAAATTCTCTGGCAAATGAGAATTTTGAAGGGGTGGAACTATGGGATTGGGTTGGGGAGTGCTATATTGTTCGTATTGAAAACGATTTTGGCGATAAGGAGGATTTTGAGGTGGGAGAACGAAATAGGAAGGATTCTGAGGTATGACGTTCGAAGAGGTATACATTGATTAATTTGGCAGTTTTTATTGATGTTTTAGTTTTGGGTTGGGACTTTAAGAAAATTAAGAAAATATAAAAAATGAAAACCACAAAATATTTTGAAAAAAAAAACACAAATTAAACGAATTTTTTTCAAATTTCAATTGCTGTTGACTTTTCTCAAATTTATTTCGAAATTTTTTCATATTTTATTTATTTTTTTATAATGTTTTTTATTGGAATTTTTTTTGTAAATTTAATTTTGGGTTTATTTTATAAATTTTTTTTTGGTTTTTTGAACATTTTGAACAAAAATAAAAAAAATAAAATTCATAAATCAACAAAAATCTTGATAAAATATAATATACATTAAATAGTGTCATGAAATTCCTGAGCCAATTATTCGTTAATTTGAAAGAATTGATAACTCACTTTTATGGCTACCAGCATTCGTTCATACAACGAATATGGTAAAGTGAATTTTATTTTCCTGATCACAAAATTCTCCTCCAGAACATCCAACAAAGTCAAAAACCCATCATGATCAATTTCATTCTCTTCATAATTCAGATATAAAATCGAATAATTGTCTTTTATAACGCTCATTAAAGTCTTGAAGATATAACCCTTAATTTTCTTGCATTTCCCCATCTCCAAAATTGAAAACCCTCCAAAATCTTCAAGTAAATGACATAATCCTTTGATGGAATTTTCGCTTATAAGGTTTTCTGAGACATTCAAATCGAGGAAATTCACATATTCTATGATCCCCTTGTTTTTGTTCAATTTATGAATCTTTTCCAATTGATTTATCAAGCCAAAGAAGCCCTGATCGCTCATTTTCACATTCAAAAGACCCAATTTCTGCAAAGGCAAGTTATATTTATCTATTTTCTTTTCCAACATCACTAAATGTCTATTATATAGAGTTTGGCCTAAATGCATAATCCCTTGATCATATAAATCATTACAATTCAATAGAAGGATCTTCAATTCGCAGGAATTATCACTGATTAGGTATTTCTCTAACGCCACCAATGCTTGGAAGTTCATAGCGTTTTTCTCTAAATTTAATATTTCTAAGCGGAAATTCCGCACTCCCTCACCCAAGGTTCCAATCAATTTCTGCAGAACCCCTGAACCTACCCCAGCCTTTGATAAATTCAATTCTCTAAGTTTGTTATGAAAGACCAAGGCATCGATCAATAAATCGAAAAACACCTCGATTTTGCCTTCGAAACCAGTCTCATTATATGCGCTCATCTTCTTTATCCCCAAATCTGACAAATCCAGCTTCGTAGATCCATCATTCTCGAAGAAGCTCACGAGATTATTTGAAACCTTCAATTTCTCCTTATCGATAAGATCATAATAGAACTGAAAAGCGATTTGATTCGCCAAAAGTCTTCTCCATACAATTCCAGAATCCTTCAATTCGAAGGTCAAATTTCTACCCAAGCCTTCAGGCAATTTAAACATACTTCTCTTATATACCATGATCTCTTGAATAGGTTTGGTGGGGAGCGGTATGATTCCTTTTGCGGCTTGATGATCAGCAGATCGATACCAATATAAATTAAAGCCCCTTAACACTAACCATCTGAAATGCACTTTATCAGTATTTTTTATCTGTTTATAAATAGGAGCAGCTAAAGTCACATTCCCCAGCTCTGGACGCTCTTCATCAGGACCCACATCTAAATCAAGAGATGTCTGTTGTGGATAATCTGAAAAATCAAAGAAATCTAATCGATATGTTGATAAAAGCTGATTTTCTCGAGCTTCCTCCAGTTTCCGAATATCAAGATTTCTTTCTTTTTTCACTGGCTTGCGGCTCTTCCGAGAATAATTCTTCACAATATCCGGCAAATCAAAATTGTATTTCGGGAAAGTCAAACTCTTCTTCCTTTTGAACTTAAAAGGCATCGCAGCATCAAAATATACCTGTTTCAAAAACAATATCAAGACTTCTAAGACTCGTGGGTTTCTTTCCAATTTCTCTGTGATACGTTTCTTTTTCATTTGTCGAGCATATTCTTCCATTTCAAGTCGAGCCTTCTCTTGAAAATCTTCCTCTTGATTATTTTCCTCCTTTTGTTCTTCTTCAGTTTTGGCTTCCTCTTCCTCATAATAAGTCCCCTCATTGAACCTTTCATCCTCATGAAAACCATAATAATAGGTTTTAATATTCGGATTTCGGTTCTGGATCATTTTCTTAATGGTTTTAGGCTCGATGTTTATTCCTAAGAAATTGTTTTTTCTGAGAAAACTATTGAAGATCTTCAAAGCTATTAGTTTCCCTTTTGTGATTGTACGGCCTCTTTTCATTGTGGGTGCTTGTTTCTCAGCAGCGATAAAGTTATTCTGTGATTTCACACAGAAAAAAGTCTGTTGATAGAGCCCAGTTTGATTAGAACTCATAGTCGAAAGCAATTTCAGGTCTCTGTTAGGAGCCGAGTTTATATAATTCAAAGGCAATATGAAGAAATCCTCGAATATCGCAGTGGGTTTCTCCAATTGCAATTTGAGCATTCGTTCGTTTTCTAATATATATCTCTTCATCCTTTCAAAACGAGTTTTCGATAATTCCAGCTCTTCAATATTTTGTTTGATATCTCTTGTGCTCAAAGCTACATTAGGTTGATTTATCATCATAATGGGGCGCGAAACCTGATTTTGATGAGTATATTCGATTTTAGGCTGATATGCCTTGAAGAAATCAGATGTCAGGTTAAGTCCGAAGCTTTGTTTTTCAAGCTTACGTTGAGAAGAAAGCATGTCTTCGCAATCTTTTATCACGGATTTGATCTTCACTTGATTTGAACTGTCGATTTGTTGAGTTTCTCGCAATTGAGTATCACGAAGGTGAGAGTTACGAAGCTGGGAATCACGAAGATTAGAGGATTTCGAAGGCTTTGGGGATTTGGATAACATGTCTTCGATGTTTTTTATGGTATCAGAAATCGATTTACGGGGGGTCGGCTTGAATGTGATATTCATGAATGGCAACTTGGTGGTTTTTTTATTTGCTTTTTTTTTTTGGAAAATTTTAACTTTAATTTGAAAAAAAAAATTAAAAAAACTATTTTTTTCATTTTACATAGAAACTCTATGATTTTTTTTATTTAATTTAATGTAAAAAATTAAAAAAAAAAAAAAAATTTTCATTGATTTCAAATTTCACGTTTTCAAATTCCAAAAAATTAAAAAGGAATATTAATTTTTTTTCTTCACAAAACCCATGGATCTTCCTTTTCTTCATAAGGTCCATCTGGTAAATTCAACCTCTTTCCCGCACCTGGTAGACCCTTTCCCCCAAATTTCTCAGAATCACTCTGATCCCCATATCCTAAGCACCCCAATGTATCTAACATAAAGGGCTTCTTTTCATTTTCTTCTCCTCTCAAGACACATACCAGAAACTTGCACTTCACACCATCAGTTAAAGCAAATTCTTCATAAATCTCTTCATTTGTCTTGTTCTTCTCTCTCAGATCAAAGTAATGTAATGGTTTCAGAATGCCATCTTCTGGAAACTCTTTTTTGAAAAAAGCCTCATAGCTCAACGAATAATATTTCTTAACATCATTTTCGCTTGGTACTTCTTCACAAGTAAAGAAAATGGCAGCTTCAACTGGAGTTTTCTTCCAATTTCCTGGTGGCCGTTGACCCTTGAAGAATAAATGAGTGATGAAAAAAGGTTTATCATCTTTCTGTTGAGCAACCACCCCTACCACATGTTGGTTCGTATAGAACGATTTCTTAAATGAAACAATGTATTCCCCCATAAAGCTGAGTAATGGGCCATCTAAAGCCCAATTCTCTTGATGTCCGTAAGTCTTGAAAACCTTCAAAGGGATTATTTGAAACTCTGGTGTCTCCAAGAGATTTTTGAGAAATAAGCATTTAGGATGATCTTCTGAGATTATGTATTTTTCTTTGTACGAGATGAAATATGAGAAGAACTCCTTCTCTTTAAGAAGCTTTTGAAACCTATCAAAAAGTTTCATATCTTTTTGATTGATTAGTGGTTCAATGATGATATCAAAGAAAAACGATTCTGAAAGGAGAGCCTTTTGGCATTGATCAGCAAGTTTCTTATAATCTTCTCTTTCTGGAAAAACAAATTGTCTAAACACTTTCTCATTTGAATTGAGATTCAACTTATATGCTTCTTTGTAAACTTCTGGATATTGATAAATTTGTGTTTCTTCTTTATTAAGAATAGTTTCTAACACATATTTGAAAAGATTTTGGTATTCCTTCTTATGCGCTATGAGTTTGGAGAATAAGGACAAGTTCTCTGGGAATTTATACTTATTTTCTTCTGTTGGTTCTCCTTTGATTCTATCAAGAAACTTCTTCTTATAGTCTTTGTAATCTTCAAATACTGTGAATATTATATCATCAAACTTTGGGTCAAATGTTTTTGCAGCTGCTGTGAGTATAGAGTCAATTGTAGTCCCACCAGAAAATTCTCTCTGAGCAGTTGAAATCTCTGGCACCTCATACTGATTCCATCCACTCAAAGAGAAATATAGGCAATTTTGAAGAGCCTCCACTTGGGCATCAACATCTAAATGAGGAAGATTCATATTTATCACGTCATTTAGAAGATTCTTGCCGATGAAACAATAAACAATATTAGTTACGATTCGCTCTTGATTATTACAAAAAGGCAAAGTTATCATTTGGTAAGCTGTTTTCAGGTAACAAGTGCGATCATTTAATGCACAGCTGACTTGGAACCCCTTCTTAAAATTATTGTAATCTACGTTCACAGTTAAAGGTTTTTGAAAAATAGCGAAATTTTCTTGGTTGAATTGCACCTTTACTGTGAAGAGTTGTTTTCCTTCTTTTGGTTTTTCTAGCACACAGGTCCGAATGATATTGTTGATCTGAATGATTATTTGAACTTTTGGACTTTCAAGCCATGTCTTCACCTTTGGACTATATTTATCTTCTTTAATTTCTAGAGTCATGCTTATGAGAAACTCTCCATATACGGGCTTTCCTTGGAGGAAATCACCAGAATCCTTCACTGTATTGTAATTGTATTTGATTTTTGAATTGTCTGACCCCATTTATAATAAATTTTATTTTATTTAATAAATTTTTGTTTCGTATCAAATATATGAATTAATTATCTGTATAAAAATAAGCCAAAAAAAAATAATTCCAATAAATTCCTTCTTTTATTATCTAAAGCTTCTAAACTAAAAATAACACCATCTTTCATGAAAATGAAACTACCTTATTAACATTTAATTTTCAAAACATATTTAATTCCACTTTTTTTTACAAAAATCGAAAAAATTCCAATGGAAACGACGGTCAAATATGGTCATCTGACCACCATCTACGGTCTTTCTACCAAAGACGTAAAATTTGCATGTTGTCTTTCTGGTCTCGGTTATACAGATTCCAACATTTACATCCAAACCCTGATTCCTTCTCTTTTCGAAGATTCTCCCGAAGCCAAGAAATCCAAAGCCCATTTGACAATAAAAAACTATAGCAACTTGATTTTCCAGATCTGGCCGAAACTCAATTTCGAGGCCAATAAAGAATATCAAAAGCTCTTGAAATCCCATAAAGTTCTCCAACAAATGGCTGCTTCAGATGATGCAAATGACAAAACTGACATACTACTTTTGGCTGAAAGGATTGAGAAAATGGAGAAACGCAAAGATGATGAAAACGAATCAAATCAGGCCTTATTGGAATCCTATTTGAATTTGGATGTGACCTATGGTTCAGAGATACAATTATATCATTTAGATTCTCATAGTTTCTTAAATGGTAAGATCCTATGTTCAGACACTGATAAAAGTGCCTATAAGTTCGAATTGTCTAATGATTATGGCACAGGTATGATCTTTAAGGTATTTCCACGATATAAGCTCAGAACCGAAGGTGAGACTATTCAATATCAAGATCAAGTGGTTCTTTATAATATTAAGCTTCGAAGTTATGTGAATTTCTCATGTGAAAATCCCATTGAAATAGATAAACCCTTACAACATTCATTTAAAGGGTTCAATAATCTATATAAGTCTTTCGATCTCAAAACCATTGATCCAAGTAATATGAGATATGAGGCCTATCTTTCAAATATCAAAAATCAATGTTATTGGCAATTGTTTTATCATGGAACCCCAGAACCTATTTCCTCCTCAAAGATAAAAGGAGGCGATTTGATAAGAATTAGACATACTGAATATAGGGGAGAACTTGCGGCAGAAACCAGTTTTTCTAATGATTTTGAAGAATGTTTCCTGAGGAAATATAAAGGCGAATTCTCAGAAGAAGAGACCTCAGTTAATTCGATATGGGAAGTAGAGATAGATCGGTCCAATTTCAGAGGAGATCAAGTTGAGATTTCGACTGAAGACTCTGATAAAATCGAAGAAAATCAGGAAGAAAAAGTCCATTATAGACTTAGACATTTGCTTTCAGGCAAACTATTAACTATTCATGATGGGTTCCTTCCAGGCGATAAGAAGAACAAATCGAAAATATTAGGATTGATGTCTGATGGAGATAAGGACCTCGAGATGGGAAGGATAGAATTCGCAGAAACAACAGTTGATAACCCAGGTTATTGTGAAGATAATGGATATTATCATTTAAGGATCAATGAATTATATTTCTTTGTGGATGGAAGATATCAATATAGCAATGAAAACCAACAAAGTTTCTTAGGCATGACAATGACTAAGATGAAGAAACCTGTCAAAGATGATAAGAAATTGACTGACACAATGACGAATTTTAATTTCATGAACACTGAGGAAAGTATGTTCACTCCTTTGCTTGAAAAGGAGTTCGCAACAGAACGATATGCTGTCTTATGTAAGAAGGAGAGATCTAATGAAAACGCCTTCCAAATGATCAAAGTCGATGATAAGGAGAAACAAGACGTTTTGTTTGTGAATTCATTATATTTGACTTTATTGCGATTCATTAACATAATAAAGGCGAATAAAAAAGAGCTCTTGAGTAATGACTTGGTGAAGAAGGTTTCAAAAGGTCTGAAGAAAATGATTGCTTTTGTTTTGAGGAAAGAAAATCTGGTTATATTAGAGAATTTGGATGAAGGGATTCCTTTAGTATCTCGACAGAAGATCCTCAAAGATATGAGAATGATAGAGTTATTAACGGATATTTTATTTTGGCCTTTTAGAAATGGTATTTGTGATATAAAGAACATGCATCATATGGATCCTGAACTCATGAAGATTTTCCAATTGAGTTATCGTTTGATAAAACATGGAATCAAGGAATATCGGCCTAATGAAATTTATGCTTCACAATGGATCGATCTTTTCATGAAACAAACGATGCTCACTAATGATGAAAGCAATATTTATGCAGATGTGACCTTGATTGAACTCATTGATAATAATCGCAGGATCTTACAAAGCAAAATAAATCCTCGAACCATCGAAGATTTCGTGCGGATTTTGATGAATCAAGAATTTCATGAGAAATATGTGAAATTATTAAATGCATTAACCATATGTGATGGGGAAGCCATGGTTTTGAATCAAGGGGAAATCAGTAAAGTTATTTTGATGAATGATATAGTTTTGAATAAATTGTTATTCCCCATCGAACTTAGAGAAGAATGCAAACTCTTCATCAAAGTCTATGAAGAAGAATTCATAGAATTAGCCAAATTCAAAGAAACATCAGAAAATCGAGATGATCATCGTTATTATGATTATTTCATTCAATTCACCAATTTATTAGCGAATTTATGTCGAAGCAGAAATCATTGGGCGATAGATACTCTCGAGAAAATCTATACATTTGATATCTGTTATCAGATCATTTCCAACATCAATTTCGCATCAGATCTTAGAACCTCTTTTTGTCGCCTTATTCTCACTTTATATATCGATCGTATGCCTTATATCAAATTAGTCCTACCCAAGAGAATCCATATATGGGGAGAATTAAATGCCGAAGAAAATCATCTCTTATCTACAAAGGCCGACACCAATAAATTCGAAATACTCAAAGGCTTCGTCTCTAGTCATTTGAGCCAAATAAAATTAGAAGGATATCAAAAAGCTTTTGAAACAATGGATAATGAATTCACTCAATCAGCATTGATCCTTTGTAAGAATATGTTGGAATTCGGGTTTTATAAAACAACTATGGATCTTGATGATTTATTAGAACCATTGTTTTCATTATTGAATGGGACCAAAGATGTCACTACAAAGGAGGAAGAAGATCTGAGGAAAGATAAATTCAAGGGTAGTTCCATGACTTTGGTTAGAAGCACCACTGAAATAAAAACCAAAAGGAAAAGAAGGAAACATTTACATGAAAAAGCCACAATCTTTAGAACATTGCGATATGAAGAAACTGAAAACAACCAGATTCTACATGGATGCAAGAGGATTTGTTGCGAGATCTTGAAATTCGTGATGGAATTAAGAAGCGATATGCAGGTGTCTCTCTTTTTATGCGAATTCAAACGAGTTCTTGAAAATCCTAATGAAATCAATAATTTCAAAGGACATTCAAGCTATATGCATCTTAGCTCACATAATAAGAAGAAACTTATGAGCCACAACTTTTCAAGATCTCAATTCATGAAGACGGATGAAGAAGAGGAGGCTCAAAGCAATAATTTCCTAGTGATCATCAATAAAATCTGCAACAGTAAAGTCATCGATTTTTCCAAATCTGTATTTGATCCCATTGCCATATATCTCGACCTACTTCAATATAACAATGAAAGTCTGATCAATCTATCTTATGAACTTTTAATAACATCATTTTCTAAGAGAAAACAACTAATAAATATGCTCAAAAAGCTGCAAATTCTTGATGATAACCAATCGATAGCTGCTCTAAAAACAATACAATCCTTGAAAGAAACCTTATCTGGTTATGCTGAGAAGACTGAAAATTGGTTAGGAAATGAAGAAGATCCTGAATCTATCAAAGATTCTGAAAAATGTCTTGAAATATTAGAGAAATTGAACTCTTTGTTGAAAACGAATAAAGAAACTAATGTGAGAAGTGTTTTGGATGAACCAGATGGTGAGATGATCCCTAGAAATGAACAAATATCCAATAAAGAGCAAGAAAAACCTGGGTTTCATGATTGTTTATTTGAAAAGAACGAAAAGCCATTTACTTTGACTCAAAACCTGATGAGGAATGAATATGTATATCAGGAGATAATAGAGATTCTTCAATTTGATATTGATAGTTTCGCACAGGATAGGGAAGGGAATTTGGGTCTGGGGAAGGAAATCAAAGTGTCTGAATTACAATTGACGGTTTTGAAGAAATGTTATCATATATTAGCTAGATTCGCCAGTGATAATTATGATAATCAGCTTGTTTTGCATGAGTTTTTGAAGCCAATTTTCCTGAGACATATTAAAACTTTACCTGAGGTCAATGGGGGGTTATTAATTGATGGATTATTCAAGAATAATAAGAGCTTATTATCTGATAATAACCTTTTAATTGAAACTGTGCATACTTTAGTATGCATAGTGAACAAATTACCAATAGAATCAGGCTTGAAGGTAAATTATCTGGAATGTTTAAAGGTTATGACAAGATATAAAGATCGTCTTTATAAAAGCAATCAGACATTATTAATAAAGGAACTTTGTTCTAAGGAGTTTTCTAATGTTTTCTTGACCTCTAATCAGAAAAAAGAGCTTAATGATTTGGAAAATATTATAACAAAATTCATTCAGGATGTGGAGAAATCTCGAATGACTGTGGATTTGCCTTCTGAGATCTTATATTTGAGTTCTTTGTTAAAAATACTCGCCATAACTTGCCAAGAGGAAAATAATGCCACTGAAAGCAAATGTCAAACCTTCTTGCCTTTATCTCAAATCGTTTCATTATTAAACATTAGTGGAGAATGTTGGTTTTTGAAGAAATATCTGATGTATTTCTATTTCCATGTGTTTTTAGAAACTGAAAGGGAGTTAAATGAAGAAAAGAAAAGCATCGATGATATAAATGAAATAATCATGAGAGATCTTGATTTTATCACTGATAACATGGCAACTAACAATGGGCCTTCTATTAGAACTCATATAGGAATGATAACATTGAAAAACCTCAAATTGAAATTCTTCTTTACCTTATTGCCTTGTCTAAGACAAATTCTCATGAAGAAATTGGTTAGAGATGATTTGAAAAGGCCAGAATTCATAAAGAAATTGCTTAATAACTTGATCAAAATGAGTCATTGGCTTGACGGAATCTCCTCCAAGAAGAAAGCTAAGTTCTCTAATTTCGTCACTTATCTTTGTGATAATTCCTTTGCCACTGATGATTTCAAACTTAAAATAGATAAGGAATCCTTTGCAACCAAACCGGGATTCAAAAAAACCCTCATCAATATAAATTTGACTGCCACTGGAAATCTTCCCCATCAAAATTCAGCTCAAAAAGGGCAGATTTTTGAAAGCATCAAGGAAAATAAGCTTTTAGCCCATGTGGAATCTATCGAAAAGAATGAGAAATTCATCAAGAAAATTGAAAACGAATTTGAGGAATTAGTGGCTTACATAGTAAATGTGGCTGATCGAACAGAAAAAGAGTTCGAAGGCCAATGTACGATCCAATTAGAGGAAATCACAAAAGCCTTGATAAAATTGATTTCCAACCCTGAATCCACATTATCGAGAGATTTGATGAGAACCAGCCTGACGATTTTCCGCAAAATGATCGAAATGGAGAATCCTATGAAGACGGATCCAGCAGTAGAATGGAGCAATGAAGATTATGAAGAGAAGAAAGGCAGCATAATAAAACGACAGAACCAATTAGTGAATTTGGGGGTTGTGAAGACATTAATGATGATTTTAGCAGAATCCAATACATCGAGAGAAGTGAGAGAAGAAGCGGTTTTGGTATGTATCGCCATATTATTGGGTGGCAATAAAAACGCACAGGATGCTTTTGTCAAAGGAATGGATGATGATAGATATAATCAATTTTTTTTAGGTTTGAAGAAAACTGTACACAATTCTTATGATTCTATAAAGAAAGCGATGAATATCACGAATAAGAAAATCATTGAGAATTTGGATAAAATCATTAGGATGAACAATCAAGTCCAAATTCAACAGGAAATAGATGAAAATAAGAAAGGACAATTTAAACCAGAAAGTCTCTTGAGTCCTGATGCTTCTCCTATAAGAATCAACCAAAATATCAATGAAATCAATGCAATTGAAGCAAAGGAAGCAAAGGAAAAGGAAATCATCACTGAATCTGGTGAAAACCCTATGGCAGATATCCAGGTATATGAAGAAGATCATAAGGATCTGCAATTCTTGAGGAGAATCTTCCGTTTATTGCAACTTTTCTGTGAAGGACATCATCGAAAAATGCAGAATTTCCTTCGAGAACAGACTTTCCATGGTGTGAAATCAGGCACTTCCTTTGATTTCATCCATATGTCCACCATATTTTTCTCTTCATATATCAAATTCGTCAATATATATTGTGTAGATGTTGGAAATCAACTTCTCGATTTCATGATCGAAGCTATACAAGGACCTTCTGTCGAAAATCAAATCGCGTTTTGTAAAAATAAGACCGTGGATGTTTGTAAGGACTTCCTTGCGAAATTCCAAAGAACCAGCGATTATAACAAAGGTGGTTTCTTCGATTCCTATGAAAAGGAAATGGTTGATAATGTTGTGACTAAAAGTAGTAAATTGCTTTTTTCGCTAATCGAAGGACCTCCTAATGTGGATAATTTGAGCATGTTAACAGATGGCTTGGATTTTAATTTCATTTTGCAGCATTTGAAAGTTGAATTTTGTGATTTCGTGGAAAGAGTATCAGAAGTTTCCGGGAAAAGAAAGCCTCCAATTAATTTATTAGAATTGAATTTGGAGGATTTCAATGAGGAATTGCCTGATCATTTTGATAGTGATTTCCTTGAAGCATTTAATATCTATTCTTTGGTAGAAACTCTTGCTGATGTTTCTATTAATAAAGCTGGAGGTCAGACAGTTAAGGAGTTTCTTGATAATGTGAGTGACCCAGCTTTTTTGAAAACCTTGGAATTCTTCAAAATGAATTGTAGATCCATTGAAATCGATTTCCATGATACGATCATTAGAGTATATTTCCCTGTACATCCTATCTGTCGCTTTTTATCCAAAACCACAAGGGAAAAGTTCGGAAATAATGTAAATAGAGAAACTCCTAATGATAAAGTAAATGATTTAGTGAATGCAAGTGACGATTTCTTTGATGAAATGAAGCATTTGGCATATTTACAAACTCAAATTATTGTCGTTTCTTCAAAAAGACTCAATATCCTCAGAGATTTGTCTACAGTTCTGGCCTTTTGCATCAACTTCTTTATCATCTATTCTTATTCAATCAGTCTAGATCCACAAAATTTCAACCATGGTTATATCAATTCATCTGATCCTCATATCCCCATAGATCAAGTAGTCAATGGGTTAGGATATGCACAATTAGTAACAAGTTGCCTGATGTTGATTTTGTGGATCATCATTAATGGTCCCTTAATTTTAAAGAGAAAATGGAGAGAAATCATCAAAGATTATGGCATGAATCTATCACAGGAAGAAAAAGACACTTTAGATGAATTTGTAGATTCAGAAACTCCTATAACAGAAGCTGACACGGGTTTAGCCACTAGTTTGATGTTTTATAAAGGACCAGAAGATGAAATTTTCAAGAAAAGCGTCATTTTTACTGATAAGTATGGAGAGGAAATTGAAAAAATCTCAAAGAATTTCGGAAATTTCTTCACAAAAACACAATTTTTTTGGGTGTCAGCGAGGATTTTGTTCACGAATAATGAATTTCTTTATATGGTTTTCTACATTTTGGTGTCATGGATGGGAGTCTTCATTTCGGAAATCGCTTATTGTCTGCATTTGTACGACGTCATAGTAAATTTTATTGTTCAGTTTATGATTTTCTAATAATTTTTCTTTTTAGAATCGTTTCCAAACATTAACTAATGTCATCAGATCAGTCACATATAATGCCAAACAATTGATTTTGACTCTTTTATTTGGTTTTTTTTAATTTATAAGGAAAATGATATAATTATTATTTTTTAGGATTGACTTTACTCTATATTTATGCAATAATTGGATTCTATTTCTTCTATGATACTTATTCCATGACAAACCCTAACAGTACTCAAAGAAATGAATGTACTACTTTGTTACAATGCTATATTTCTACAATAAATTATGTAACATTTAGAATTTTCTAATAATAATTTGAAGTTTTTTTTTTGAATAAAGGGATTGAGAAATGGTGGAGGGATAGGTGATGCTTTAATGATGATGTCATATTCATCGGATAATGCGACTTATTATGCAATCCGATATTTCTATGATTTGATTTTCTTCGCGTCGATTAACATTGTCTTTTTGAACATTATCTTCGGTATCATAGTTGATACTTTCGCTGAATTAAGAGAGAAGAAAAATAAGATGGATGAAGATAAAAAAACCATCTGTTTTATTTGTGGGGAAGATCGTTACACTGTAAATTCTTTATAAATTGAAAAATTATAAAAAATTAAATCGAAGTTTGATCGTTTTTCCGATGGATTTGAAAAACATATAGAAAGAGATCATCAAATGTGGAACTATATCTTTTATATGTATTTGTTGAAAACAAAAGATAGCACTGATTTTAACGGGGTGGAGTCTTATATTAGTGATATGGTAATGAAGAAGTGAATGAGGCACAAAAATTATTAATATTTTGTTTTAAGTTAAGTGGAGAAGATATCACCTGGGTGCCGCTTTTGTCAGCAATGTCTTTATCTTTGAATGAGGAGAAAAAGGAAGATATTGAAGGGTTGATATCAGAACAAATGCAGGGATTGGAGTCTCAATTGGATACTTTGAAAGAGAAAGTTGAGCAAATTGGAAAAAATAAGAAAGGTTTCATTTTTTATTGTTGAATTAATTATTTAAAAAAAACGATAAATTACCAACACATTGACTTAAATAAATACAAATAAATTAGTTCTATTTTTTGGCATTGGTCATTATTTAAATTTAATTATCTTTGTTTGAGGAAAAAGGTTTTGATAAAAAATCTTTAAATATATATATTTATTAAATTTTAATTAGAAAAAAAATGTGTGTTATTCTTATAATCTAATTATTTGAAATTTGTGTTATTTTTATGTAATTATTTATATTTGAGGAAAAATCAAAAACCAAACCAATACATGTTCATAAAAAAAGCTTTAAATATATATATTCATTAAATTTTAATTAGAAAAAAAATGTGTGTTATTCTTATAATCTAATTATTTGAAATTTGTGTTATTTTTATGTAATTATTTATATTTGAGGAAAAATCATACAACCAAACCAATACATGTTCATAAAAAAAGCTTTGAACATTGCTAATTTTAAAAAATAATCTTATTCTTAATCTTCTTCTCCGAAAAACCCGTTCAATTGATTGATCACATATTCTATATTAATTTAATTTATATTTTGACAATTTCTCTATTTCAATATAATTTACTTCTCTTATGTTTTTTTCTTTCTTGTAATTTCTCCAAAATACGCTTGAAACTGGGTCTCAACCTTCTACTTTTATTCAAACACATCGTCATAATTTCTCGAATCAACGGGTTTCCTTGTTTAGGCAAAGGAATACTATATTCATCATAACCTACTGCATTGATGATCTTCAAAATAGGAATCCCAACATATGGAATCTGTTTTGTGAGGATTTCCCTTTCAGATAATTGTTTTTTTTTTTATTGAAATTATAAAATAATACCAAAGAATCATTCCATATGAATATACATCAGAATATTCATCATATTTTTCACCTCTCATAATTTCAGGAGCCATCCAATGAGGAGTTCCTATTCTACCTCCTTCTTTATCAATTTTAGAATGAATTCTTGATAACCCGAAATCGCAAAGTTTGACTCCATAGGCTTCATCAAGCTTTATGAATAATTAAATAAAAAAATCTTTCTTAAAATTACTAGAATGTTTGAACTCTTCAAATCACAATGAAAGACCTTCCGACCATGCAAATAACACATACCGAGACAAATATCTTCACAAATGTTCAAAAGCATTTCTTCATCGAAATTCGTATGTTTCAAATGCACATGATCAAACAAGGAACCTTGACTCAAATATCTTCAAAAAAATATAAAAATGCTATTTCTTTTAAATTTTTACTCAGTGACCATTAAATATTTTGAATCATTCAGACAAACCCCCATAAATAAAACAATGTTAGGATGTCTCAAATATGTCATAATTTCCACTTCTTTCAGGAAATTTATCAATCTCTTTTGCTTCAATTTCGAAGCTCTTTGATCATAATGCTTAATTGCCACTTCTTGTCCCAACCATCTTCCCTTAAATACCTGTCCATATGATCCTTTACCGATTTTCTCCATGATTTCCAATTCATTATAATCGATGAGACATCCCACCTCAATTCCATTTTCCTTCAAATTCTTCAAAATGAAATTATCTACAATCACAAAAATCAATAAATTTGACTTAAAATATTGAATTTACGATCATCTTGAATTTCGCTTTTGGTTTCTTCCTTGATCAAAGAAGCGCTTTTTTCTAAAGAATTATATTTCGAATTTTTTAAGAACACAGGAGATTTATTCTCATGTATAGGCTTTAATCCATCTGGCATCTCCTTTTTTTCTTCTTCCTCAACCACTGGGCTTTTAATCGAATTTTTCTTCGTTCTTGTCCCAATCGGTGAAGTTAAAAACCCCTCCATTTTCAAAGCCTTATATTTTTCATTAATTTCATGTTCTTCAGGTAGACTTTTCAAATTATTTTCCATATTATCATCTTCTTCCTCAATTACATCGCATACGCTTTTCACTTTTTTGCTTTTCCAATTAATCATCGGATATTTTTTATAATATAATTGTGCCAATTTATTCCTGATTATCGATAATCTCCTCCCTTTATTTTCCAAGAAAATTTTCCGCAGATAATCGACAGAATTCATGAAGTTTTTCCTATGACCCACAGAATTCATTTTAAATTCATTTTTCAATTCTTCTTCCTTTATTTCGAACAGATTTTTGCCTGTTATATGGTTGATACTGAACACCTCAACATATTCTTCTAGTCCTAGATGTTTGAGCCATTCGTTTACATCTCCAATATCCCAATCGAACACATTTTTCTTGAGAATTGGGAAATTAGTGTCGATATAATCAATAATCGAAAGGGTGTCTTGGCCAACATTGAGTTCAGTGCGATTTTCAGAAATCACCAGAGAATGAATATTATCAGATTTGCTGAAATTCCCGTTCAGAGAAGGACTTTTTGAAATTAATTCACCGAGTTTCTCATTGGTTTGAAGGATTTTATTGGAACTTGATTCTACAGAATCTATTTATTATTTAAAAGAAAGAAATGCTTTGGTTAGATAATACTTTGGCTGAAGACTGGAGTAATAGGGGATTTATCTAATTTCTCAAGTCTGATAATTGATGTATCTACTTCAGAAGTTTCATTAGGACCAGAACTCTCAGATTTTCTCTCGATTAGTTTTCCCTCTTTCCATTCCTCTAAATATTTATGATGTTTCGTGATATGAGTGCCTTTGCCATTTTTCTTATCGTTTAAAAAACTTCCTATTAGGAATAAAGAACCATTTTGAGAAAAATGCTAAAAAACCTAAATAAGTAGTTTCATTTGCGCTGATTAGAGTGCCTTCTCCATTTTTCTTATTATTTTTCCATTGGCCGATATATCTGTTCCCATTTAAAAAGAAAAATTGTCCTTCGCCTTCTTTGATATTGTTTTTCCTATAGAAATCAAATAAATCTCATAATACTTCTATTTTAATTACCATTCTCCTATATAAAGAGAACCATCATTATCGTATAAGGTTCCTTTACCATGACGCATATTATTCAACCATCCACCTTCATATCGATCACCATTTGAATAGAAAAAAGTGCCCTCACCATTCCTCATTCCGCCACTATATTCCCCTAAAATCAGGGAAGAAATCAAGAAAAAAACAAAGAGTATAAACCTATGTATTTTTCTCCGTTGGGAAAACAGAGAACTACTTGAGGAGAGCCAGAGGAACGACCATCTTCACATGTGAAAAAAGACCCCATAAAAAAAACGATTTTAAAAAGTTCCTTGATTGTTTTAAATTAAAATAATGAAGAATTTTCTTTCATTCTAATTTTTTTGGGATGCTTTTTAGTTTTGTAATTTTCTGTGTATAAGAAGAAAAAAGAAAATTATGTTTGATTTTTTCGTTGTGCTTTTTTCGGATGTTGATTTTTTTTTTTAATATTTCCCAAAAACGATTTTGAATAAGAGTCCAAATGGAAGAAAAAAGAACTTTTTTTAATTCAGGATTTTACAGTTTCATGATGGAAAATTTGAAGCCTTAATAAAATCTTTTATTTTATTTGTAACAAACTGTTTCTTTTGCCGATTACGAAGATTTTTAATAAAATCCATCATTTTTCGCTCCAGATATTAAATTTCCACCTCGAAAAAAATTATAATTTCTCAAATTTTTTTTTTAAAAATGTTTTCTAAAACTTTTTCAAGTATTCAGTTTCCCAGCCCCACCAGCTATTCCGAACAAACTAGAGTTCAAAACTTCCTCCTCTTAGCCAACAAGCTAGAAATGTATTCTTCTCAATCGTTAGAATGCATTTATACAAAAAACGCTGGACTTTTAAAGAAAAACATCAAGCTATCTCCACAATGTCCTGGCCTTGACAAAATAAAGTCCATTTTTAATGAGCTGGATGTTCTTTCGTATAAAATTTCTACTTCTTTTTTACCGAAGGATCATGATTTTTTTTCTCATAGGAAATTCAAACATTCATCTGGAAATAGTCCACCATATTTCTTTTCGAAAGGTAAAACATTGTTTCTCTGGATTTTATCGGTTTATGAACTTTTATTTAACATTTCACCTGAAAATCTCGTAATTTTTAAATTTTTGAGAAAATAAATAAAATACGTTTTTTAAATAATATAGGAAAATCAAGATTGGAATCAGATATCCCTTTTCCTGCCTAATTCAGATCCCAACTCTTTGAAATGTAAATGGTTCCGTTATGTGAAACAGGCAGCGACTCATTTCAAATGGACTCCCGCTGAAGACAACTTGTTATTGAAACTCATGAAGGATTTCTACCCTTCATTATTTGATTCCAATGTACATCATGCCAATCATGTCCTCAAGATAAAATGGGCCAAAATCTCATATGAGCTCAATAAGGCTGCATTCATTTCCAAAAACTTCAAAAAAGACTGCCAATGTCGTGAAAGATGGCTTAATCATTTGAACCCTAATTTGAACAAGTTAAAAACATTTCTTTAATTTCTGTCTATAAAGCTACATTTTTATAGAAAGGACTGGACTCTTGAAGAGGACATCTGTCTCTTAGAAAAGGCTGCTGTTCAACCAAAGAAATGGGCCAAATTTGCTGCCAGTTTCCAAGGACGCAACCAACATAGCATTAAGAACCGCTTCATTTTTCTCATCGCAAAGGAATTCGATCTCAAATGGAAGCAAACCAAGGAATTCCTGAAGAGACCAGATCTGCAGGCTTTGACAAAAAAGGCCTTGCTGCAACTCAGAAGCCAGAAGAACTTAAGCGAAAATATGGAAAATGGAAACATGATCAAAGAAGAAACTAATGTAGAGGAGTCATCTGCATCACTATGTTCTGGTTATGAAGTCGATGAAAATACCTGTTTTTTCATAAATTTCAGCGCTTTATATTGAGACCATACTCATAAGTATTTGTATTAATTCATTTGGCATTTTGGCATTTGAAATTTAATGGTTTTGTTGTATTAACAATTTCTTTATATAAAAATTTTAAATTTCATTTGTCAAAATTTAATTCAGGTTTTCGAATGCTTTTTTCTATAAATTTCACGTATAAAAAGTCGTTTTTTTTC
>Ga0302186_10000664_pt1 | contig 30189 bp, 27 predicted proteins | sample II_Bog_E1_2_FD_198782 | JGI IMG/M metagenome (GOLD analysis project Ga0302186, IMG submission 198782) | Peat permafrost microbial communities from Stordalen Mire near Abisko, Sweden - II_Bog_E1_1 | ecosystem: Environmental > Terrestrial > Soil > Wetlands > Peat | place: Sweden: Abisko... | reverse complement strand
CCCTATATAATTTAGGATAATAAACAATTATCTGATCAAAAGTTAATAATTATATTCTCCTTTTCATGGAACCCATATTTTGAATGTAATATCATATCAAATGAAAACAATGTTCTAGTTTACACATCAATATTTATTGTCAAATATTATGAATTTGGATATGGGATTATTTAAATCGATGAAAATAGTTCCTTTTAGAACAAAGATTAAGCACATCAATTTGTCAGATTTTAATTTTAGTTAATAAAGTGCAAAATATGGATAATTAGGAGGGAATGATAAAGATAAGGAATAAGGTATCTAATTTTAACAACCTTCAGAAAAATTAGTCTTTTGTTGTCTTGTAATTTGGAAGACCTGTAATGTTGAACTATATTTTGATAGGTGTTTCTTTAATATGAAATTTTCATCAAAATATTAATCATAAAGCATAATAATTATTAAGTTGAATAGATGATAAAAATAAGAAATATCTAATATTTTATCTTATTTTTAATAGTCAATTTAGCTTTATTTCATTAGACTTTCATTAATTTTTTAATTATTTTATATTATTTTGAATTTTCTAGTAGTCTTATTTTATCAAAGGCAGTTGCTTAAAATAGAAACAGTTGAATCCTCAAATATAATAATAAAAAAAATTATTGATAATTATTCAGATTTGCACTTTTAAAGTCATAAATTTAGTACTTTCCAACCTTCATTAAAAATATTTACTTGGCCGCACAACAACATCGATAATATTGTTAAAATTTGAATTTTGCAATCCAAACAAAAATCTGATTTTCTCTAATTTTCCATTTTTGTATGTTTAAGCAAATTTTTAAAATCATTCATCCATTGTGCTTTATTGGTAAACTCAATTTAAATTATTTTTGAGAGAAATATTTTTCATGGCTTGATAATATCTCCAAAATATCTTAAACGACCAAATACGATAGATACAACTCACTAAAATGATAAAACTATGATTAAATACATACAGTCCATTTAAACTCTTAATTTTTGTAGTTGTTGTATTATAATTAAATGAGATTTCAAAAGCGTGATGCAAGTTCTAAAAGAAAATACTCCAAAATTTCATTGTCCGTAAATATACCATAAGACAGAAACGGAGAAAACTTATTGAATCTGTCATTAACAATGAAGAGTCCCTCATCAAATCAACAAAAAAACTCAATATTAATTTATCAACTGCGAGACTCATTCTAAAGCTTTACAAATAAACAGGTTCCTTTCGGATGAAAAACTTTAAGCATCCGCCCAAAGAAGATCAATCCAACCCGAAACTCTCTGAAAACAGTCGATGTACAGAAAGACAGGAGGACAGATAGGAGTTATCATAAAATCAAGATATTGAGATAAACTAAAATGTTTTTTCCGTCAATCAACAAGAGCAAATTAATGATACTTAGAGAAACCCTTGGCAATTTTACTATGTATACTATCCTTATGTTTGTGGGCTGTGAAATGATATCATCATTTTTTAATGTTATATAATCTTTATGAGGGATTTAATATAATAGAAGCGATGGTATTTATTATAAAAGTCCAACAGTAATTCAGCTGTAATAATTTATTGGACAGCCTTTTTTCAATCGTCCAAAAAAATTATTTATTTTTTATTTTTTATAAAAGGCTTCAAAAGATATATTTTTATAACTTTGTTGATAGATAAAATATCTTCTAATGATAAATATTTGGTAAAAATCTTAGAAAAATTATTGATTGTTAAAAAATGATCTTCTTTCAAATTTTAATCATTATTAGATCATTAATTTTTTCAGGATAAATATCTTTAGAATTTTTATAAGGATTTTAAAGTTGAATTACATCAACTTCGATGGATTTTTTATTTTTAAGAGGAAGTAATTTATAATTGTGTAAAAATTATTAAAATTTGCTGAAAGAAAAAAAAGACTCATTTGTATTTTTTAATGTGATTTACTATGAAAAATGACAAAGATAAAAATTAAAAAATGGAATAATTGAATTAAAAGACAATCTTGTTCATATATTTACTTTAGTATTAAATCTATAATTAGGGATGTGAAGCTGGAAATTTGTATAAGCTAATATTGAATTAGTTTTGATCAAAGGTGGTGGGTAAAGTATTCTCATTTGATAATTTATTTAAGTTTTATATTAAGGCTATTGTCATTTATCTCCTTTATTGATGGGGGTATTAGAAACTAAACTCACGAATGAAAACAGTCGAGCATACAATGTTAAGGCTATCGATGATATTTACAATATGTTCCAAGAGAGCAATTCCGTACTTTTGGGGGCCTCCAAATAATTACAGTCTTTCAAGCAATTAAAGCTTAAAATTGTAGAGGAGACCATTGATTAACTATTAGAACCATTTTAATAGCATAACAAGTATGCTTGGGCAGAGCAAATTTGCAGTAAATTTAAGAAACATTTCAGTAACAGATTCTAAGATATTTGGACTGTCAATAGAGAACAGTTCTATGGGCTATTACTGAAAAATTGCAATGTTGATATAGGTTCAACATTTAAAAACAAAAACACGACAATCTAAAATTATTTTTATGAGATTGCAATACATGAAATTGAAACAAACATAGATGATAGCTTTGTGGGTTAAATTTTCTATGAAAATAATTTAGATCGTCTGAATGTTTCAATTCTGAAAAAATAATAATAATCGACGCTGTCTAATAAGGATTCTGATGATTTGGATATCCTCCCTTTAGCTTTATCCATCAATGAAACAAAAATAGAAACTCAATTGTTAAAATAAATGACTTCAGGAGATAAATAATAATCTAAATGCAAGGAAATGGGTCGATTACGCATTTAAAACAGTAGTATATTGCTTCCTGAAACTATTTTTGTAGAGAGAGTTAACCTTAATTTAAGATAAGAAATTACAGATCTTTTGAAATATTACAAACAGTTCACGAATACTATTCAGCAAATCATCTGTTCCAATAACTTGGTTTCTTGCCCTCTCAAAAATTTTATTTTTTGTCTTGAGGAAAAGCTCTCTAGGAAAAAGATAAAACTTCGGGGTGAGTTATAAAAATAGTAATTTTTATCAATGTAAACTCGTAAACTTAGAAAAACAAGGGAAATTAATAACAATTTGCTTTTGCACTAAATTAAATATTTTTTGCAGGCTTATACATCTTTTGTGATGATGTATTTGCAACTCCATCTAATGGCTTAAACAAGACTTGGGAAGATAATTAATTATGATATTGTCTATGGAATTATTTTTAAACATCTTTGGGGTTTTGTGGAGTGGATTGGAGATCGAGGTTTCGAATATGAATAATTTAAACTTGAAGAATTATGTCAGTCGAATGATATTAAGCATCAAAATTAAATTTCAGAGACAAACAAAAAGTTTTATTTTTCGCTTTTATAAAATCTTCGAGGAGAAAAACACCCACAACAGTATGTAAAAAAGGTTGTCATATTTTATAGGTAAGTCAGTAAAAAATGTCAAAATGCAGATGAATTGCTGACGACATACGAAGAAATAGTGTCCTAATTGATTAAGGAAAAGGGAGGAAAGGGCTTAAGAATTTTTAAAATGCCTAATATTATTTAAAAATTATTAAGAGTAGACTAGAATTCGACAAGTGGAGGAGAAATACGGTACGCTTGGGCGACTTGGTCTATTTTGATCTAGCTATTGAAATAAAAAATAAAAACTAGGGGCTAGAGTGTTGTTATTTCTTAAAAACGTTCGGAACATTAGACAAAGGATGAAGCACTGTCCTCTGAAATTGGCTAAAATGTTATTATTGATCATTAATGAAATTTTGAAATATTTTTCATCGCTAAATTTTAAGGAAAAAATAATTTTTTGTTTAATAAATGAGCTGTTAATGATTAAATTATTTTTACATTTTTATCAACATCACAGACTCATATGTCCTTTAAATCCTCATGGGTTTAGTCGTGAAAGTGTAATAATTTCCTGCCCTCAGAAGAGTTGCTTTTATCGCTATGTCCTTTTTTGTTTTGTCTTTCAAGAGCTTATTTAATGAGTTTGCTTTCAATTTAAACCTTATTCCTTGAACCAAGAAAGGCAAATATCATAAAAAAAGGAATAAAAATGCAAGTGATGATACTCCAAACCAACACAAAATTTGATGTTGAAATGTTGTTCGTCCACAAAAAAAATGCATATGCTACAAAAAGCATTATCACAACAATGAAAGTGCAAAGAGAAAAGGCTCCAACAATATCTGAACATGACAACTCATAGTATCCTTCAGGCTTTCCTTAAAAGTGAGGACGGTATTGTCCAATTTTTCTAACTTGTGAAATAAGTACCTTTAGTAGGTGATATTTTAAATGATACTCATCTAATGAATTCAAATTATAAATGATTGATTCATCAATTTGGCATATATTTGTAGGCTACAAGACACAATTTATTAATATATATATATATTTCTTTCTCATTTTTGATGGAAATCCTTTTTTTCATCATGAATAGTGATAAAATTGATAAAATTGATAAAATTGATAAAATTGATAAAATTGATAAAATTGATAAACTGATTTCTTATGATAATTTAATATTATCTCATCTTATAAAATGTTTCAGTTTCTCAGCTCTTTTGGAGCCAGTACGAACTTCTAAAAATACCGGCTGGAGATAACTGCCAAAACATTTGATGCTCCAAATGAAAATTCCATCCGCTGTACATTTCTATCAATCAAGATAGACATAATTGGCACCTTTTCTGGGCAGGATTCAGAGACTAAGTCTCAAATAGCATTTGCAACCATAATTAAGAAGCTGCTGACTTCAGACTCTAAAACTAATTGGGTGTACTTGATGAAAAACTTAATTATATTTGACAGGTAGTTATTAGGCTATCCAGAATCGTCGAGGAAAAACAGTTTACTGAATAAATCAGCACTGTAAGTATTGTGACTATATAAAATTTCAAGGAGAGTGATCAAAGGTATTTGATGCTCGACTCATAGCGTATGATTAAGCAATATTGGAAATTAATTAAAGAGAAAAGTGTAATTTTATCAAATGATAAGCATATTTTTTGTTTCAAAAGAAGTCAAAGGATGGAATATTTGACAAAATTATCGGCAAATGATACGCTCAAGGAAATTCAGTCGATTTAAATGTTTTTTGCTTTGACTTTCTAACTGATTGATATACTATCTGGAAAGCGATTGATTGAGTAATTTCCAGCTCAAAAAGATAAAATATTGAAGGGAAGGTAATAATTTAGTAAAAGCAAGCTATTGGAGTATCTTTATCTGCACTTACTGCATAAATTGATGCTATACTACTCATGCCAACTACTTTGCAACAACTATTTCCTTCAAATATTCAGTAAACGGTCCAATGATTTGACAGAGGAGGAGATTTATCGGTACAAAAAATACATTATTAAATTTAAGCAAAATTCTAATAGTTACATTAAATTCGTCGAGGAAAGAAAAAATATCAAGGGATTTTAAGAACTTAACTATAAAGAACTTAATCCTTTTCAGAATTAGGATATTATCAAACTCATTGATGAGATCTTAGTCCAAAGGCATATTGAAACTTAAAAAAATCCGCAACTTTAGTATCTTTTCGCATCAGACAAAATGAATGTTGAGAAAAAGCCATGCTCAGATATGAAAAAAAAAGTTAATTTTATTCCAAGGATTCGCACGGCCAAAAAATAAGGTATATAATTAAATCAAGTCGAAAACGAATCTGAAATGACACCTTTCTCAAACTACGCCAGTAGTTACAGCAGTTAATTTCCACAGAAGGAAATAATGACAGTCGACCTGATTATTCAAATGAAGGAATATGATAAGTAATTGACTGACGAATCTGTAATATAGGAATCAACTAGAGATTTATGCAATTATAGTAACAGAGATACCAACATATCGTCAGATTTTCAACTTACTTGTGCATTCTGCAGGCAGATTTAATCAGCTTCTTTTAGTAATATCTTCAGTTGCCTTACTACTCACTGGAATTCCTGTTGATTTATCTTGAATATTTTGAAAGAGTGCATTATTTTCATTCATTGATATTTATTGCAAAAGTAAGAAAGAAATATCATTATCATAAATATTGCAACTATGTCGATTGGAGAGAAAGGTTTTAAACTAATTGCAGTTCTAAGGGATGGCAAGCGAATATTTTTTACTGAATTTAAAGATTTCGCTATTTTAGAGATATTATAATAGTATTGTTAAGGTTCTTTGATCTCTGTAGCAATTCAATTTATTTTCGATGTCGTAACCTTCTCTCATTTTCCACAACTTAGTGTCTGCCAAGGATTTCCTTCAATTGTTTAAATTTTGAGTGAATTTGATTTTATAACGATTCAATTTTTTGGGAATTCACTTTTTTTAAAGAGTTTAGTTCGCCTCTTAAGGATTGAAGATCATCTTTTTGTGTATAAAGTTCTGTAGTAGATTCCTCTAATAGATTCTTAATAGTGTCATTCTTACTTGAATGAATGCCACAGGTTTGGCCATTGTATCAAAAAAAGTGAAAAGTGATTAGTTGCATTCAAATTTCTCATCATATTCCGACATCACAATTATTTTTTCCACCTAATTTTACTTATCCTCATCTCTTCTGTTTAATAAATAATCTTTGTTCATGAAGGAAGTAAACATTTTTAAGTAGATGCTTTCGCGTCGAGGTGAACTCTACCTTGTAATGAGCTGATCGTGCTGCATTTTTTTGAAATTCATGGCTGAGGTAAATTTTTATGAGTTTATGATAGAGTTATTTTTACTACGTAATAAACTAGAGCATTATTTTGGATGGGTTGTCTCGTTTCTTCGCATACAGACACTGTACTTCACAGATCTAAACCTTGGTCTAGCCTTCATTTTTAGAGAATTTTCTCCTTCCATTTATAAATTATAGTAATAAGATTTATAACTGAAAATGACAAAGGATTTTTATAAACTCAAGCAAACAATATTCTATTAATATCAAATCAGCTTGGATGACCATAGACAAACTTATATTATATCGTTGACTTAGGTTTATTCTCTCTCCGTTTTGCATTTAAGCACTTATCCCATTAATAAAATCCTGGTCCGGGAACTATCCTTTCATAAATTCATAAGTACTTGTGTCTTCCTTCGCTATGTTGGATCGTTGAGTTGTTGAAATCTTATGACTCGTTGATTGATTAAAATTAGAGGTCGTAAATGCCATTTTGGATGTTTAGTGAGGAATCGGAGCCGTATTATAGACCTTCCTATCTGCCAAAGTGGATATCAAATATAAGTTATCCATCTTTTATCTTGAAAAAATCTTCCTCACGAGATTTCCATCAAATATTTTACCTTGGGTAACAGTTTTACTTTTCGAGGTTTTATTAAAGGCTGTTTCAGGGTTATAAAGGCCAGGTCCTCGACATTGGATAATTTGCTCGCGCTTTTGTATCTTTCTCGAAATTCTATTTAAAATGTGTTCTTCTTCTCTTTTGATGTAACAGTGGCTAGAGTATCTTCTGAGAGGTTGCTCATAGTAGCCTGGTCCTGGAATTTGAGCCTTTTATGTATCATTAAATATGTTTCTCCCGACCTTTTTAATACTAACTTCTTCGAAAGGTTTGCTCGCTGGCAATTCTGGTATGATATGGACAATGGGTTTTATATTTGACTTAAATTTTCCCTCGCTTGACTTTAAGTGTGACCGAGGAGGCATATTGTGATGTTCATAGAAATTTTGAGATCTCCAAATATTTTAATCTCCTTCAGAATACTCATAGAGGAGTTAACTTTTCAGGCTGGCTAAGTTATTCATTATTATTTTTATTAAGGCTGTAATGGGAAAGCTCATCAAAGCAGGAGGTTAAAATTCTCTTTTAAAAAACATAATGCAATCATTATCATGGAGTAGACTTCATCTTCTTCCCAAAATTCTAGCGCACTCTGAAATTAATTTATTATACTACTAATAATTATTTTTAATTATTTTCCTTGATCAATTTTTATCTTGACTATTTTTGACTTTTTAAGGAATTTGTTAATTGTTACTATATTTCACCATCTATTAACTTCAAATTTAATATTGTTCCGGTTGAAATTTATTCATGCAAAAAAAGAATAAAGCCATTGAGATCGTCAAAGGTAGATACATTTGTTATTCAGGAAAATTATATTGGATATCAGACGTTGAGCCGCCTAAAAATATCCCCAAATCTTTCTACTTCAACATTGACAACGTATTCAACACACTATTTAGGATCTCATCTATGACAGCTTTAACGAGGATTTTGGACCTCTCAATCTCGGCAAAACATGGAAGTATGTCTCCGAACTGGAAAAGCTAATGAATCATCCGGACTACAAAGCAAATGCAATTTACCATCACACATGCACTCATCCATAAAAAGCTGCCAATGCAGCCTATTTAATTTGTGCCTTTCAAGTACTTTAGTTCTCAATAAGATCATTTGTCTGGGCTATGACGCTAAGAAGGCTTATTAACCCTTTAAAAACGTCAGCCTGAAGCCTTTTCGAGATGCTGGATATGCTGAATGCAGTTATAAATGCACAGTAAAGAGATGGTTATTTAGTTACTGGACTGCCTAAAGGGGTTATAATATGCGATAAAACTTGGATGGTTCAACTATAAGTCATTTAACTTGCCGGAATACTAACACTACTAAAAAGTTGAAAATGGTGATTTAAACTGGATTTTGCCCAATAAATTTTTGGCTTTTAGTTCGCCTTCTGAAAAGCCAATCGATAAATACGGAGTATTATTCAATCTATCCAGAATAGAGTATTTACTCCGAATGACTATATTCCTATTTTTAAAAAATTAGGAGTGACCACGGTGGTTCGCCTCAATAATAAAACATACGATTCCAATGACTTTATTAAAAAGGGAATTAAACATAAAGACCTATATTTTCCTGATGGTAGTGTCCCGCCAATTGATCTTGTTCATTAGTTTTTAAAATTAGCTGAGAGTGAAGAAGGCTCGCTGGCTATCCATTGTAAAGCAGGTCTTGGTCGCACAGGTACTCTCATTGCTTGTTACTCAATGAAACATTATTACTTTCCGGCTGCTGCTTTTATTGGATGGATTAGAATAGCTCGACCTGGCTCTATCCTCGGCCCTCAGCAAAACTATCTGATCTAAATGTAGAAATTGATGCGCGAGGAAGGAGTGAATAGTCCAATCTGGAAGTAGGTGAAGAAGATTATTGACGAAAAAGAGGTGGTGCAAATGATGAAGGTACTGATGAGTTGATTTAGAACGTGAGCATAACTTCTGAAATGAGTCAAATGGAGAAATAAATCATGAAGAACGGATAGCAAGGGCAAGGCGAATACTTGGTGTAGCTCAAAATGAAAAAGGAGAATTCGCATAAAATTAACAGTTCCAGGTAGAATAAAACCACCTCTCGAAGCAATAGCAATTCTAATAAATACTCCCCAAATGTAATTACCCCTTCATTTAGCATAAAAAATGAATCACGTGATTTTCATTAATTATATTGTCGCACTTATAACTCGTAATGTCATTATATTCCATACGATCCTCAATTTTTAAACTGGATTCAATCAATAAAAAAATAATCAGATTATCTGATGAAACTGTGGAATTTTTTGGATGTTTCTGGCTGGAATTTTAACTGAAAGGGATCTTTTTATTTTGTGACTGTCGTGGCTGGTCTCCTCTTCGGTTTCATTATCCTCTGAAATTATGAGACCTTTACTTTACAAACGAAGGAGGTGGATGAAATCTGAAGCTAGGGTAAGCTTGGTGCCATCATCTAAATAAAGTTGATAGGCATTGAGGATATCTGTATTGTTGGCAAGTATCATTTCTAAGTCCCGATGAGCTTACCTTTGAGGAGTCCTTTCTCTTTAAGAGTAATTTTCTTTTGGTGGTAGATTTAATTGACAAAAAGCAACAATTTCCCAGGAATGCTCGTTATATTTTACATATTGTATTATAATTAGATTTATTTTAAATTCAACATCAGATTGTGAGTCAGCCATTACAAATTACTAAGAACAACTATATAGTTTGCAAAACCTTCTTTTCTCCTCAAAACTAGCTTGATTACACATAATTTAAAAAATTGTGTGACTATTAAACCTTTAATAATACTTTCCTTCATTTTTGTATTTAATCTAAATTAAATTTAGCAATAAATTCAAAGCAATAAATTCAAATAGCCGTCATATAGTATATCATAGAATATTAAGGTAAGCAAGATAAAACTATAATGTAGATCAGTTTAGTTATTTCACTATTTTTGACGACTGCATTCACGATTGTTGATCAATGTAATAATTTAGTGAAGAATGAATAATCCATTCTATTCTTTCGATACTATTAGGTTAATTTTGTATTCTTCTTTTCCCAAGTTTATAATCTATGTTTGACTCATTAGGGTCAGCTTTATATTAAGAGATACCAAAATGTTGTTCAAAGTGATGAAAGAATGTTGCAAATTGGTTCTTTTTGAGCATTAGCTTTTGATTGAGCCTATTCCTTTCTCCATCTATCTGAATATTTCTTCAATATAGCTAAGCTCAAACTCTTCCATGATGATTTTGATAAACTCTTCTTTCCTTTTTTCCCCATTTTGCATGCATTTAATCAGTTCATCAAACAGGTATCTAATTTTAGCATAGTATTTTTTGGTGCAACTGCTCTTTAGATTATGGGCTGCACTGACCATATTTTTTTTAACTATTTTTATGATTTAAGAACATTAGGAAAGGGTATTACCGTAGCCAATTTGATTTTCCTGATTTTCCCCGTCTTTGATGTTGCTATAATTGACAAAAAGAGCATAGATAATCACTTTATAAATAGATGGATCAGTAAATAGTTATCGTGTTCTTGTTGTAATAATTTAGCTGAAATTGTACGAGGAACAGTCAATTCCTGCCCCATCTTTGAGTTAGAAAGCATAGTTTATGCTAGGAATATCTTAAAACATCTTAGTCGACATTTATGATATAACCGAACAATTCGATAAGTATTCATTCTCTTCGATGGACTCCTGTGTTGCCATTCGAGAATTTATTGATTTCTTCACCCGATGAATTTTAATAATGGGAATTTATTAATTTTAGCATAGCAAAGCTTGAAGGAGTGAGTTTTTTTATGCCATTTGCGAGTGGCAGTGACTTACTTTGTAGTAAAAATTATTTATTAGGCATTTGAAAGAATTCACCGTTTCAGACTTCATTTAGGCGAATTTGGATAAAAATAAAATTGAATTATAATCTGAGAAAGATTAAGTGAATTTGAATAACAATAAAATTAATAGTTATAACAAACAGTTATTGATGGACTGTCATCGCTAGGGGTATGACTGCACTCATTAATTTTATATTATCTCTAATTTTTACTACTATTGAATTATAGGTAGCTATTTTAAAGGATAAAGTGAAATAACGCATCATCAAACTTACTAAAAACTATTGCTACAAATAATTAAGGCTTTAGTCCTATTTTTGGTTCAATTTCACTAAATCCTATATATCATTAAAGCCAAGTGTTTGATGGACTTGTAAAAATAATTCTCTTCTTACTTTTTACAACGTATATAATATGTCAACAATATCGTTATCCATATTTTTCTGGTTAAACGGCTCATGCTTAAACGAAAAGAACTTATCAATTGTGATATTGGGGATGATCTAACCATTTTATGACTGAATATACAATAACTTGTAAAATGTTGTATACTCCTAATGTTAAACTTTAGGTTAAAATAAGGTTGATCTCACCAACCGTCGTGTTCAATTAATTGTTAAACAAATCAGATTTCTCATGAATAATATCAAAGGGAAGCTTAAACTATTGATACTTCGATAAAAGATAATGATAAGAGATGATAAAAGATTATAATGATAGTTTATTGATAATGGAGTAATAATAATTGTGTACAATGAGAATAAAACTCATTTTTTGTTCTTCAGTCTTCGATTTAATAACTTTGGTAATCTCCATTGATTCTAACATATGTCTATACAATAAGAATTTTCAAAATCTGTGCTTTATCTCTGCAATTCTTTGCTCATTTCTTTTGAATTTTATAAGATTCTTCCGATATTTTTACTTTACTATTTTTTTTATTCCCATGATTTGTTAATTGCAGTTCTAGTGACTTAATTTTTAATATTTGTCCTCGATACGTTTTCTGGATTTTTGAATTCACAAAGCGGGGTTCTAATTTTTCTCTTATTGATATGATCCTCAATTTTTTTTGAAGAAAAAGAGCACATTTCATACCGCCCACTGTTTTGCTGACCAAAAAAATCTGAAGGAAGCCTTGAGCTTTTGATTCTGACACTTCTTCTATTGAAAAGTCTGTTGCTGAAATTAGGAGCCTTGAATTAAAGACTCGTTGAATAACACTACATTATTGAAAAAAATAATTTTTATAATGAATCAATAAAAATTAACAATTATAAGTCATTTTAAATTGGTTCAGGGAGTAAAATAAATTAGGGAAACTTGCAACAAAAAATTAAAAACAAATTAAAAAAACATCGCTTGACGAAAAGGAAGGGCTCGGCATTATTAGGTGAAAGACTTCGTATCTTAGTGAATTTGAATATATTTTAAGTGGAATTCGACTGAACTCTTCAGACTGGAGAACAGTCTAGAATATTCTGGACTATTGTTAAAATAAGAATGTGATTATAAATAGGTTATAATACAAAATAGTATAAAATGGACATTGAAAACGACAGTCAATCTCAAAAGTATAAAGAATTAGGAAATCAATCCTATAAAAAACAAGACTACACTAAGGCTCTCACCTACTATACAAAAGCCATAGAAATTAATTCTCATGACCCCAATTTTTACACAAATCGTGCCCTTTGCTCGTTTAATCTCAATAGATTCGAAGACTGCATCAAGGACTGCGACAGAGCATTAGGAATTAACTCTAATTTGACCAAGGCTCTTAAGAAAAAATGGCAGGCATACATTAATCTATTGAAATTCGATGAAGCCGTTTAAGCTGCTAAAATGGCCAACACTATTGACAAAAATGTGTCCTCCAACAATGATCTTGAGGAGGTGGAGTATTTAAAATCAAACTTCGACCGTTATGAAGCTGCCTAAAAATCTCACGATTATGCTTAAGCTCTCTCATGCATCAACCACCTGGTAAACAAAATTCCCAGTAACAAGACATTGAAGATGATTAAAGTTGAGTGTTTGGCTAAAACAGGTAAAACCGTATAAGCTGGATAACTGTTAAGCTCCATGCATAACTAAACGGCTCCAGACTTTTATTATCTAAAGGGAATAATATAACTTTATAATGGAGATAGTGCAAAGGCCAAGAGGTTCTTTTCAGAAGGTATTCGCCTAGATCCTGAAAATGTGAAGTGTCAAAAGGCTTTAAATAGGGCTAAAAAATGTGAAACTTTTAAGTAAGAGGGAAATGATCTGATAAAACAGAAAAAGTATAAGGAAGCTGAAATGAAATACACAGAGGCTTTGAACTTGGACCCCTACAATAAAAAATTAAACTCAGTTATCTATTCCAACAGAGCTTTGACTTACATGAAGAGGAGCGAAAAGGTCAAAGCTCTCCAAGATCTCAATAAATCTTTAGAACTCGATCCTAATTATATGAAATCTTTAGTCCGAAGGGCTGAGCTGAATATGGAAAGGCAGGATTACACGGCTGCTCTCAATGACTATAGCAAAATGCAATAACTGGATCCGAACATTGATCTAAAATCAAAGATGGCCGAAGCCCGTAAGAAATAAAAATTGGCCAAAAAGAAGGATTATTATGGTATCCTTGGGGTTGCTCGAACAGCTACTGACGAAGAGATAAAAAAAGCCTATAAAGTACTTGCTCTTAAATATCATCCTGACAGAAATCGCAACAAGACAGACGTTGAACAAGACTAGGCGTCTAAAAAATTCCAAAATATTTCATAAGCCAATACAGTGTTAACCAATCCCGATAAGAAAAAGCTGTATGACAGTGGGCAGATGTAATACGAGGGAGATCAAGGATCAGGCTTTTAGAACATGGGAGGAAACATGGGTAATATGAATTTTGGTAATATGGGAGGACAAGGATCCAATTTTTCATATACAGTTAATGGAAATGATATGGGAGGCATGGGAGGTATGGGAGGAGCAGGAGGCATGGATCCGAATTAAATTTTCAAAATGTTCTTCAGTAGTGGTAGCGGATTTGGAGCATTTGAAAATATGGCAGGAAATAGAAAAACTAGCTCAAATGCTAATTCAAAGCCAAAAGGTTTTAAAGGATTTGGTAATTTTGGCGGTATGTGAGGGTCAGCCAACTTAATGTGATAATTTATGCTCTAATTTTTAAGATTCTGTAAAGCATCAATCAAATTATGCTTATTAATCACCTTAATGAAACATTAACTAAGCGACAATTTGCTTATATTATAAAAAGTAAAATTAAACATGTTAGGCGGCCAATTAATTTCCTAAAAGAGTGACTTATTGCACGAAAAGCTAATAAAGATCATTGTCGAAGATAACAACTGCAAGCACGAAGAGTCTTTGAAGAGGTTTAAATAGCTGAGACGAGAGAAGATTTTAACTTTCACTCAAATTGGTCTTAAAGAGAAGAAGGAAATGGCCATGATAGTCATTCAAAGCATTGATGAAATGAAAAAACAAAAGCAAGAGAACAGATATAAACTTGAGATCTAATAAATCATGAGGCAAGAAGAGAAGAGACAGAGGGAGGACAGCAAGTAGTTTAAAATAAAGGCATATCTAAACAAAATCGCATTAGAAAAGGAAGAGAGATAAAAAGAGATGGCCAAATAAAAAGTGTAAGATGCCATTAACAAATAATAAATCTAATCTGCTCGTAAAAATGTGGAAAATAACAAACCTAATAAACCATAAAACAATCTTTTCTTAAATTAACCAAAAAAAGATGAAGTTAGAAAATAACTTAAATAAGGATAAAATAAAAATGCAGCGTCGCTTTCTCAATAACCTAAAGAAAAAAACAAAAGTGGAAGCCTTTTTAGTTTTAACAAACCATAAGGCAATAGCATATTTTCAAGCAAAATTCCCCTCGAAGGCAAAGGCTCTGAAATAAACTCTCTATTTCCCCTATCACAGAACGCAAAGCCCATTCCTTTCGCCACGTTATCAAACCCCATATCTCCTTTTGGTGTGTTAGGGAAATGTAATCCACCAGAACCAAATAAAGTACCAGGAGATAATACACCACCTTTTGGTCTTTTTTCAGGACCAGCAAAAAACCTCTTTTCTGGAAATACTTTTAATGATAAATAGCAACAACCGAACTTCCTTTTGAATAGTAACAGCTCAAATAATCTCTTTGCGAAAAAAAATTAGGCTAAAGAATTAAATTCTAACGCTTCCATGCCTCTTTTCTCAAATACCAACACAAACACAAACAGCATGTTTAAGACGAATAATTTTCCCGTCCAATCTCCTCAAACATCTTTATTTGGCGAGAATAAAAATGAACGTAAATACGCTGAAAATGTTTTAATGAGATAATAAAAAAAAAGTGAGATTGATTCAGGTCAATCCTCACCCGAAATAAAATCAAGATTGATTCCTGACAATGATGCCAAATTGTTGTTCGGTCATCAAAAATCATCATAAAATAATTTGTTTGGTTTGTTTGGGGCTGCAAAATCGACTTAATCAAGCGAAATGGTCAGAAACTCTATTAATGGATCGTCTTCTTCTTCCCTGTTTGGGCCACAGTCATTCCTTCCCAAGTGATAAGCAAAATATAATCTATCAGACAATATTTTATTATTTTCTTTTATTTCATCAAATCAATCACAGATTGAGATCCAACTGCACACCATAGGTAAAGCGATTAGCTCGTCCAAAGTCAGAAATGTGCACACCGAAGATATAGTTGCCATATCCAGTGATGTTATTCTTAATGGAAAAAGCTATGTTCCTGTTTAAGTCTCCTCGGATCTTAATGCCTGTGTTTTGTTTCTCAAGGTATTTATGCTCCCAAACAACTGAAGCATTTGCAAGTTATGGAGTCAGCAAGGATCCCTTTAACTAAATCATCGATAAAATACTTCTATTCCGAACTTGGTGGCAGGGCTATACTTGTGAACAAAATTGAAGGTGGCTTCCTCTAAGAACCTTTTAATGTCAACAGCTTCGTATTTCTTGCTTCCAGATGCTCTGAAAAAGTAGTTATTTCCCGACTGATCGGTCCATCCTACCTGTATGGCCGAGTGATTCCAAATTTTATTAAATACATTGAATGCATTGACAGTTCCGTAGCTCCACTGACCTCTTGTTAAAGATGTTTTGTTGTAAAAAGTCAGATTACTATTATCCGAATTGAATCTCAGCCTCCAGTTGCTGACACCACTGCCATTGCGAGTTTAAACTCCAATTTTGTAGAGACTGCTATGCAGATCTTTTTTGCCTTGCAAACTACCGTAGAAGTTCAAAACTGTGTCTCCTTGAGTGAGGAGTCCATGATCGTAGTGAACCTTATATGAGTCATTCTTGATAATACCATATAGAGTCTTATTTGATCTAAATGGAAACCAAAACTTGAGATCGTCAGCAGCACTTAACTTGCCCTCCTTGTGAGTAAACGTTTCCTTGAGAGCGATTGTCGAGGAGCTCGTTTTTTTTGTGACTTTGCAGGTGAAGAGTTTTTAATGTACGAAATCATCTTATTGTATAGAGTAGGATCCTTTCTCAAGACCAGTCCAAGGTTCGCTCTTAAAAGAATTGGCTTTAGCCATCAATAAATTTTATAAATCAACATATCTAAATCGGCTATCAATCAATAGGATTAACACATTTAAAATAAGAATCCAAGTGCTGATTTTTGAGGGGAGGCAGATTCAGCCATTTATTCAATATTTAATATATTTATTTAATATATATGGCAAAAACACACCCGACAGTCATTGCCATCGGGCAGAACAAGGGGCACCCTGTCACTAAGTTCAAATCACTCGTCAGCAAACGAACTAAACCCGCACTCAGAAAGGGTCATTTGGGCAAACGAGTCAAACTTATCAGACAGGTTATCGGATAGGTCGGAGGAGTGTCCACTTACGAGAAGCGAGTTATTTAATTTTTGAAGGCTGGCTCCGTCAAGGACACCAAACGAGCCTTGAAGATATCCAAAAAGGCCTTGGGCACCCACCGTCGCGCCAAGCTGAAAAGATAATCCTTGATGAACTTGCTGAGACACCAACAAGCCAAGGCCAAGAAATGATCACCTATTTAAACATTTAACTCATCATTCATCATAGATTGCAAACTTATTATTAAAATCACTATGCCTTTAAAAGAGACATGTTTCTTCGCATCGCACCCATGTTTCGAGATAGACTGTGCGGGTATACAGGTCTCTCGGTTTGGGGGATTATATCTCCATCGCCTTATCTGTTACGATTTATGCAGTACCGATCTTTTATCCAGTTGAACCTCGTCCTTGCTTTAAGTTTAGGAATGATGCCTTTCGTATTTTAAGGGTTTTAGTAAAGTGGACTTTTACCTGGATGAACCATTTATGGGCGTGTGGGTTGGAGATTGTCAGTAAACTTTAACAGTAGCTTCAATAGTTGCTGTTACCCTGATTTTTTCTTGCCTTGAGGGAAACCTGATTTGATATAGTCAACCTCATCGTTTGGGTAGAATTATTCGGGAAGTAAATATTGACTCTATCTTTTCTTTCTTTCGGGGTAAAAAGTTGAAGAGTGAGATTGCATATACACACTGCTGTTTGTTTTCCGAGGCAAATAGGCTACTAAATTGGTGTTTCTCTTGGCAAGGTCAGCTGATTACCTTTTCATGTTTGGTTTGAGGAGATTATTCTATTTTTTGCGCAGTTATTTGGAATTAGAGTAGGAAAAGCACAGGTTATAACGTGTGAAGGACAGATTCGACGGCTCGATCTTGCGGAACTACTTAGAAATTTAGTATTTGTCCATGCGTTTGTAATAAAATTACAGTTTTATTGACTGTAAATTTATATATTTAAGAACTCTATCGGTCATTGACCCTCTGAAGTGATCATTAAACCAAATCACATCATCGTCACATAAACTTTCTCTCTTGTTAATTTACGATTTTCATTATTAAAGAGCGGATGGTTGACGCTGGCTCATTTACGTTGTTTTTTATAGAACGATAACTACAATGGTGGTCTATATGTAATTTGGATTTAATATAAATAGATAAATCTTTGACAATGCTGCTATCAAGCAAATACGAAGTCAAAATAAGCAAAAACTACCTTAAAATATTGTACTTATCGGTAGCGGCCAACAACACCTTCGTCTTCCTTGGCATGTCAGGAGTTGGCAAGGATGTTTTCGTACACTGCAGTAGTAGTGGCAAAATTCTTTATGAGTATCAATTCAGCTAAATTTCTCAACATAACAGTGTTGACACAATGGGTATGTTGACTGACAGAGAAGTAATGGTGCTGTAAACACATCGCAATAAAATACTGACCTTTAAACTGTAATAGTCTCATGAAAAGGTATAATTTGATCATCAATTTATGGATGAATCGAGTGAGCGCTCCTACTTGGACACTTTTTCAGAAAATAGGTATATATGTATACGTGAACAGGGTAATTATAGCGACCACCGTCTAAAATTGTTCTATTATTAATGGCCACTGAAGAAGGGGGATAAACCTTTTGCCATATACGAGTCACAAGATGACCAATGGACTCACGAATACCTTACAACTAAGGGCAACAATCACTCAATGATAATCTGGTATAAGGCCCGCCATGATGAAGAGTTTGAGTTCAGGATGTTCGATCTGCGGAATGATCTCAAGGGGAAATACAATGTCATAAAGATTAAGAATACCATCGGCTAGCCCTATCATCTCAATAAGGTTGAATGTGCTGTCGCTAACATTTGGTAGATTAAGAAAAATCAGTATTGTTTAGCCTGTATCTCTAACAAAACAGAAAGCAAGGCTGTGAATTCTGAAGGATTAATCAATAACAACTTCATCCTCGATATGGACCATCAGACTATTCGCTAAACAAAATTCTGCTTTGATCTTAAGTATAATGACTACCAAATTGATATTATGAACCTTGGCTCCTATTCCATGTTTCGTACCTTTGACTTCTTGGAGGGGCGAGTTGCCCGATCTCCTATCTATTATGTGAACAACTAAACGGAATAGATTACAGATGATACTGACTCCTGGTAATGCACTTACAGAACTAAGTACTTTATCCCAGGCTTTGATTCTTCCCTGCTGGTTGAGGGCGAGTTCTAAAACGGAGATGTTGATAGGTTTACAGTCTACACCAAGAAGGTCATGGACCCTAAGGAAATTGCCCTTCACTTTTTGTTGCACCTCAATTAAGACTTTGACGATGATTTGCTGAAGGATGCCGTCGAAATGTTAGCGCCATGATTAATCGTAAATATCTTAAATAATATGCATATTATACATATAATATGGATTGCATCATTCCTTCTTCTTGGAACTGCTAAGGTAGAACCGCTTGATTAGCTCGGACAAGAACTTGGAGTTCTCGATGTAGTTGATCTCTCTCCGCGCATCGATCGGCACTAGGCTTTTAAGCAAGTAAATCTGTGTCTTTGTTAACTTCATCTTGTCCGATTTCTTTAAAGCCTCCTCGAAATGGTCGAGCTTGATCTTGCCCATCTTTTTTTCGTCGTAGGCACTGAATATTTATTTCAGATGCACTTCTAGATTGTTCAAACGTGAGTTAATTCTTCCCCTCGCCAATTCGCTTATCTTGAAATCGATAATGTGGCGATGAATTTTAGCATATGGAATTTGTTTATATCCGTAGGTATCAGTTAGGATTTTGGTAATCTAAGCCAATTAAATTACTGTCAGAGGCTATGGCTTATTGTCCTCTTTTGCTTTTTTGTTAATCTCATCCAACACCACCTTAACTTCTGAGATATTGGTCAGTCCGGTCTATTAGTCATCTCTTGCTTTAAACTTCTGAATAAGCCCATCCTCGATATCCTGTGATTCGTCATTGATCATGATAAGTATACTCCCAAATATCTCCTCCTCCTCGCTCGTCGCCAATTTAGCCATTGTCTCCTTCTTGGCCTCGACACATTCGAAAAATTCTCCAATGGCAGTGGCATAGTTGTCGTATTCTACCATTCCCGACTCCTGTGGATCTACTTTTTTCAAAACCTCCTTTTCCTCAATGGCATTTAACTTGACTCCCGCATTTTTAATGAGAGTGATGAACTCCGCCTGAGTGATAACTCCGATGTTCTCCTTATCCACCTCTCTAAAATGCTTTTTAAGTTAATTCTGAATGTTTGCAGCATCAAGATGGGGTCTTTCCATGATTTCAATGAGACGTTTTTGATCGCTGAGCAGATCTGGGTGCAGATAGACATATTCGACTTCTTATTGCTGTGGTATTTCGCGTAGGAGATTGTCTTGGCGGATATCCTTCACGCGTGTACTTTCGTAAGCTGTTCCAAGGTAGAATACTGTTTAACGAACAAGGAGTTTCTTGGAAAGAGAGTCGTCTATCCATTTCTGAATGATTGGAAGGATACTTCGATTTATTGCTGGCGAATTGTTTTGTTAGGGGAGTGAATCAAGGAATCTTTTTCGAAGCGGAAAGTTATTTTGAGTTTGTCGTAGTTAGTGCAGGTGAAATATACTCGAATAGTGCCAGCAGGAATTGGTTTCTGGGGCTGGGGCAGACTGAATTCCACCATGAATCTAGGTTGATCTGAAATTACTTAACTTCATTAGGTTTGGTTTCGATGAGTGAGATGTGGTACTGATACTTTTTGGTCCAGGTTTACACTATGGCTTCGACTTAGCGATAGGCGATGGATGCGAGCGACATTATGAAACTTCTATAACTAAATCAAATGATATAACATACTCAAATCCTCCCTTTTATGGAATCGAATAAAATATTGAACTAAATTGATTTTTATTATGTGACAAGCTTTTATTATCTGGTTACTCGTATCAGTATTTACGCCTAAACGAAGGATAATTGATTGCTAAGTCCTTTGAGTAAAATGTAATCAAGTAAGCAATACGAATATCAGTTAACTCTTTCACCAGCATTGGAAATGCCAAGTGCAAACTTTTAATATCCCCAAATTTAAATTATATAAATTTGACTAATTTTTATTCGACATTCCTAAAAATTTATGAGAAATGTAATTTGTATTTTTTCATTTGGTCAAAACGCGAAAATTTGAATAAATAAAGGCATGACATAATTAATGCTTCTCCAATTATTTATAGCATTTAATTTACTGATTATTGAAACTCAGTTTATCGTTTCTCCAAATCAATTTAAGCTTATATTTTGGTGATAGATATCAACCTAGTTCACCTATTTCTTATATATAATTTGCCAGCATAAAGTTGCCCTCTTTTTTGGCTGGCGGTTGACCTATATGGAAGTTATATTGGCGTTAACATATCAATTTTTCCATCATGATCATACTTTACATGACTTCAAATGTTCTCTACGCCCTTCGTCAGCTTTAAAACGCTAACTGTCACCCATTAGAGAAGATTTTACACATATCATTGAAAAGAAGTCAACATTTTTTTTTGAATATCGAAAATCGAAGTGATAAAAATCAAAAGAAACTGATATTCTGAAAATCATAATATCTAAATGCAACAAATAGACTGTATAAAGCCTAATCATTCCCAAATCAACGACCTGGTGCTGCACCCCTCTCTCAGATAATCTAAACCTCAGTTTAGTTATATATGCAAGATTTAAGGAAATATCAGGCGAGGGCTTAAAACTCAATTCAAAATGAACGAAATTCGCGGTCTTACTGGTCAGCGTCAGTGGAGCACACTGCCAAACTCTTATCAGAAAAACCTGGCACGAAAGGCAGTTGTCTCCTCTCTATTTTGTATATTCTCCTTAAGTCCTCTGTGCAAATCCTGTATTTCCTATCCGCCCTTCCTAAAGTAACGAAGGATCTCTGGTTCTGAAACCGACTAGAGTGAATCCTAGGCTACCCTCCCTCAACCTTCATTGTGGTAAGCCTTAATATTATAATTAAAAATTGATGCGTAAGTGACAGTAAATAGCAGGCCCCTAAAATTAATAGCTTTCTAAAAGTTCAAAAAGGCCAAGGATGGACATCCAGGCAACAATATCTGATGAATTGAGAGTACATCGTATTAAAATCTGACATAATTCTGATTGGGGGACTATCTCATTAAATATTGTGGATCATTTGACTTCAGTGATGATTTTAATGCCAATATTAAAGAATAAATTTCCTGTTGAAAATATTTAAATTGCTATTTTGTTGAGGGAATGAGTGGTGGAATCGGTTGGTTCTGCATAGTTTTGGTTCAAAGAAGCGATGCTGCTGATATTGATGAATATTGTTATTGCATATAGAAATTTTATTTAAAATTAATCTTGATTTTTATGTTCTAATTGTCGTTCAACAAATGAAGAGCATTAAATTTTCAATGTTTTTTTGTATTTCGTTTAGGCGATTTTGTGAATATTTATGATAAATAATCACAAGCAAAATTGAAATGGATTAGTCAGTGATTGTTTAACGGTGATGAAACAATCCGATAAGTCTAAGAATGACGGTTACACGTGCCGAGTATATTAGGGCAGTTATGGATGAAATTTGAATATAAAATCAAGAGCTTGGCTTTTTTACGACTGCCTAGGTGGAAGTCATCATCCTTTTGGTAAAGACATTCAATAATCTTCCATTTTAATAATATTTTTCACCATTAATAATATTTATAATATTATTAAAATATCAGATTTTCATGAATTCCTCTTAGAAGACCACTTCTGTTGATCAGGAAGCTTCTGATGACTAGGGATCTGTTGTCCCAAGACTGACTAAGTTCAAACCTTGGGTTTTCAGGCCCAAGAAAGTGCTCTACAGCCTGCCTTAGTGCGCGCCTTCCAAAAAACCCTATTCCACATCTCACTGGGATGACTCTGAAAATGAAAAATATCTATCTTTCCTATTAAAGTTCAAGGAAATTTTAAAGGGGGAAAGAAAGATGCGAAGAAAGTGGCATCTCAACAGAATCATGAGCAAATACCTGGGCACCCGTTCTCACTAGCAGTGTCGGAGCCACCACCAGAAAATGATGAAAACCTACAGGTCCATTGAAGGAATCATTGATCATTTCGTAAAAGAAGAGAAAGAGGAACGCTTGATAGATGTTGAATCATCACAAGACAGCAAAAGAGCGGAGGAGCCAAAAAACAATGATGGAGAAGATATTTTGTTTGGAGTGTTGGATTGGAGCAATGAGGATCATTTTAATGAGTTGCCCCTTCCCTTCCTCAACAACTTTGAATCTGATTTTATATGAATTTTAATTTAATTTAAAAAATAGAGGAGGGAATGAGATTAGGGTGCTCCCAGTCGATTAATTGAATCATTGATGTTCACAGCGATTGCTAAAATTAAAAATTATATTGGATTAAGGCTTCATAGTTAAGTTGGAATTTATTTTACTGTTATAACTTTCAATTTGGAAGAAAATATTCCTAAAAATACAGAGGTTTCTTTGGCTCAGACCCTGTTAGATGTTCTACAAACAATAGTCTCAAAATATTCGATTTATGTTCATCACCATTCCAAACATAAACTTATTGAATCGAGCATATGGCATAACAAAATGACTTAAATTAATTTTGAATGACACAATGGAAGCGAATATAATTAATCTAACAAATAAATTTAAGTATCAGAAATGATTAGAACTTATAATTGAATAGGGATTTAATTGTAAATTAATTTAATTTAGCATATAAATTAGCCGTACAACTCAAGCATCGATCCATCAGTCGACCGGAGAATGGACAAATGGGGGCTGCGCATTCACAGCCATAGTTGTTTTTAATTTTATTCGCCATACTACTTACTATTATTATATCATGCTTGAATATTACAATGATTACCTAACCTAAATAAAATGCAGTACTCTCTCATACTTTGGCTGATAGCATACTTGGCTATTGAATCAAAACCATTCCTCACTTAACACAACGTGCTACATGACCAATAAGATGAATTACAGGATCCTTCAGAGAGGACAGCTTAGACTGAAGATTACAAAAATAGAAAAGTTACTTCAAATAACGCCAAATTGAATTTATAGAGCAGCTCTATTTATTCAGAGAGCAAAATACAATAATCATAGAGAATGCTGCCAGGAAGTCGAGATGATTCAAAAAAATATTTAATTCACTCACCGCCAGACCTCAATTAAATTAGATATCTCTAATCGGACAATGACAATGATGGCAATTCCGATGATAATAATGCCCAAAATGGTAAACAAGGCGATCATGACAAGATGACAGTCATCATCATAATAGTCAGTATAATAACAGGATCAATTCTTATCTTATTGCTACTGGTCTGTCTTTGTATTTCAAGTATTCGAACCTTTTGCTGCCGATTCGAATGCTGTGGGTGGAAGGACTCAAATTGTAATGCAAACACAAGTATTATAAATTTTATTTAGTTTTAAAAAAATAGATACAACGGCAACTTTCACCTGAATTTAAGAAGGACTGGATCAAGTCATAAAACTTAGTCTTGAAGAGCAAGGAGTCAATATGCTGTATCTGCCTGGAGGAATCTGCCAATTTAATGACTAAATGCAGTCATAAATACCATAAAAAATGTATGATGAACGGTCTAAAATACAGTTCAGATTGCAGTATCTGCAGGAAAGTGGTTTTTGGAGAAATGAAGGTGTACTGCTAGCAGTGCTTGGGTTACTACTATATAATCCAAGTTAAGACATGTATTGATGATGAACTACCAGAAAGCACGACAAAAGATGTTTGTTAGCAGTGTCAACAGATTAAGTTATGATTTTTCCTTGATAGATTGAGTGGTAACTTTCAAAGATGATTATGCTAAGTTTGATTTCTTACCAATAATATAATATAACTTATAGAATGGAAGAGGCACTATTCGATGCCAAGCAGGTCAATCTCCCCTTCACCATCGCCATCATCAAGCCAGACACCGTTCTCTAACCCTAACGACTCGAACAGATCATCTCCCGCATCGAGAACGGCAAAGAGCTGGCCATCAAAAATATGTTCCAACGCTAATTGCTTCGAGAGGAAGTCATTAATCTTTATTACAAACACGAGGCCAAACCATACTTCGAGGACATACTTAGATACATGATGAGCGGAGAGTGCTGTGTCATGGTATTAGTCAATGCTGAGGACAGTGAAGGCGACCCGATAGCCAAATGGAAGAAGATGATCGGTAGTATGAACCCCGAATAGGCAAAAAAAGCAAATCCTGAAAGTCTGAGAGGAAAATACGGCAAGTCCATCATCAAAAATTAATTTCATGGCAGTGACAATCTAATATAGGCCAACAAATAACGGAAGATATTTCAGTTTAAAGTACCTCAAGAACCCCCTAAATATATTGACGATCCTTATAAGATTACTCTCAAATCCATACAACAGTTTTTGAGACCACCAAATCTCGAGCATTCCTCCATCAATGAGCGGATGGATTTGCTAGCTACTTATGGGCCTATTGTCGACTGGCATTCAATTGAACAGTGTCTATGCGGCAACTGTAAGAGTTTAGGAAGAGACTACGCTCGCAAACGAAAGCTATCAAACAAACTACCCCCTAAAGTATTAAAATAGGCATAAATTCGATAGGTATACACATAACTTTGTCCCAAATGCAAATAGCATTGCAGCAGTTACACGCACCTTCCCGGTGGTCGAGAGATGCAGCACCTCTTGACTGATAACGAGCTAAGCTAGCTCAGTAAATAAATAAATCGCAAATAGCTTATCTAACTTCTGATGATCGAAAAGGGATCAACAGCCAAGATAATGGTGGATTCGATGTCCACCCGATAGCCAAATTAGATTCAATACAGTATGGACTTCTTCAATATCTTGATTAAACAGATCGAACCCGACTATTACGAAAGATATAACTTTACTGAACTGCAGAATTTGATATTGGAGGATAGAAGGATTAGAATGACCTACTGGATTGCTAAAATTACGTGCAAGTCAGTGGATCGGTTTCCACCTGTGACCTCACTGGACAATACGCTCACCCCACAGCAATTGAACGATCCAAAGGGGCCCTATTTCACATTGAATCGCAAATTACCTTTAACTTTACTGATTAAGCCAGAACAGATTAAGCACATTCCTTTGCTATATGCTCCCAGCATTCTCGATAAAAAGAAACTGGCACAGATGTAAGAGAACATCGTTATTGAAAAGTTGTTGCATCGAAATCTCACAAAGGTGAGCTACGTGGGGGAAAGTTAGAAAGGAATTAGATAGGCCGTGTCGATGCTTCGGCCTTATCACTAAGGCAGACATGGAGACTGGGACAACTACTCAATTTTGAAGGGTAATAGCCTGAAGGCAGACATCGGTGGTAAGCGTACGACTGAATATATGGGCAATAATAAATGATCTTGAATCACTTGTATAATATATCTACTTTGCAATTGGATCCACTCTCTCAATAAAAATTCCCTGATTGACTTGAAGAGCATGATGAGAGTTAGATTTGCTGGCTATTACGTGAATAATACTCACTGGATCTTTATGATTTCTTTTTGGCAGTGCAACCATCCGCATCCCTTTTCCCTTTAAAATCATTTTTGTTGTTACTCGTTCAGAAGATTTTCTGCCCGCACCATTTGATCTAAAAAACTTTGATAAATCTGCATCTCCGTATCACCAAACTTACCTCAATCTCTGCTTCTCCAGAATTACGGTTTAAAAAATAAAATAGCTACTGAATTTCGCCAAACTCTTCCCCTCCTCCAGCAAAACTTGCCGTTGATAATTCCTTTACAGGATATTGCAATCTTGCTTTACGGTATACTAAGTAGCATAATGAGCAAATATAAAATATCATGAATTCAAAACTTTGGAACTTTCAATGCTGTAATAGTTCCAACAAACGAGAGCCGTTGACTTATGAACCTCTTAAAGTCTATCGGTGGTTCGAGTAGATTATACTCCACTTCATTTTCGGCTCCAACTGGTCAGCCGGGCAACTGTGCTCGTGGATGAAGTTACATCGCTAGCCGAAACAACAGTACCCCTTTTTTGAAAAAGCATGGCATCCCTTTGTCTTGTAGGATCGGTTATGATCCATGTTAATTTTAAGCTCCTCCGGGCCGTGGGCGAACTGGCATCGACTTCCATAAGGACAGTGGCCTCTCTGCATGAAGTTTTTGCAGAGTGAGCTTTTGGCTTTTGAGCTGCTCTTCTGAAGGGTGGTAAAGTTCTTTGAATTGGGAAGGTAATCAATGTGTAAATCATGTTCATCACCTTCAGTGGATGTTTCAGATTTGTTGTCGAAGTGTGAGTGGACTGATTCTGGGACGTAGAGATACTGGGTCATCATCGGGTATATCTAAATTAATGATTATAGCTTTTTAAAAATTACAACTCCTTTATACCTTAAGTCTGGTCATTTATGATATAGAAATTGCCAGAATTTGGATCGGATTAAAAAGACAAAATCAAACCAAAGAAGGAGAAGAGTTGAGGTCTGCTGATTCTGTAATGGGTGCAAAGTAGAAACAACTGATATGAGTGCAAGATAGGTGCCAAAAATGTTAGTAGCAAACATTTCTTAACAAATGAGGGAGGAAATCGGATAAAGATAGGGAATACTGTACCGAGCAAGCTATCTAGAAGATATTGATATTTCATTGATATAATTCATCATCGAATAAGTTGCAAAAATGGGGCCAAAGAAAGAAATCAAGAAGGAAGTCGTCGAGTAACCACCCAAGGAAAAAGAACCATAAATACCCCTTCATGAATTGCAGGGATACGGGCGTTTTGATTATCTGGGTGGGTCGCGCTATGAGGGCAATTGGAGGCTATTTAAAGAGATAAAGATGAAACATGGTCATGGAGTACTCACCATTCAGACTGTGAGTGGCCCTGCCGGAAAGGAGTTTTACGAAGGAAATTGGTAGGAGGACAAAATGCAAGGAGTCGGCACGTATTCCTACCCCGATGGATCAGTCTATAAAGGAGAATGGAGACATAACCAACATCATGGCAATGGGGTTTACGAGTTCCCAAATGGGACTGTATATGAGGGCGAATGGGAGAATCATCTTATGCATGGAACTGGATATTTCATTGATCACACAGGTCGTAAGTGGGGAGGTTAATTTCGTAAAGGAGTCTTCGAAAGTAGAAGACAAGGCTAGTTGGTTCAGGAAAAGGCTCTTATGCTAAGAAAAAATTAGATAAAGAAAGAGGTTGAAGCTACCCTTAACAATTTAATTGAAGCTATCGCCAAAAGTGATAAAAAGACAATGAAGGATAATGTTTCGCCTTTCTTTGCCACCGCCGACAATGCAAAGGAGTTTGTGAAGGAACCCTTTGTCAAATTTGATGAAAGACCTCCATAAAAATGGACTGAGTTTTTGAATATCGCAAAGATTGGAAATTATAAAATTCTTTCGAATGCTTCAGAAGCGACAATAATTACAGCCGATCGCATCCTTAGAAAGCAATTGGAAGGAAGCGGTCAAATCGTTTAAATCTGCGGGAACAAGGACTAAAAGACAGTGCGTGTCGTTGTGGTGGGACTGTAGGCAAAGAAATGGATAGTCATATTATCGGTTGAATAATAAAAGAAGAAATGAGTGATCATATTTAAAGCTATTTACCCGTCTCGAATTTAATATGATCAAGATACAGTCGATAATATTTTTTATAGAATGATAGCAGAATCTGCTTCATCTCAAAGCCCGGTCAACAACTCCCAACCTAAAAATAAGCTGAAAAAGATATTTTGCGGATTGGTGGTGGTCTTTCTCATTGGGTTGGCTGCTATTGCGGCTGTTTGGCATTTGGGCTCAAGATAAAGCCATAAAGAAGCTTTGCACCCTCTCTATTCAGCCTTTGACCTTTCGCCCCCACACTTCAAACTGCTAGTGAAACTGTAAAAAAGTAAACTAAGCATCGTATCTGGTCTTCGCGAGGACGGACTAATGCAATTCGCCTAACATCTGGCAAACCGACTCAGTCAGAAGGGCAAGACTGTTTTCTTCTAGAAGATCAGTGCAGACCAAAACGAGTTCTTTTAAATCGTGAAAAACGTGAAAGTTCAGATAAACAAATGGGCTCAAATCTAAAGCACAGTCGATGCGGATTGGATCTTGCTCGTTGACGGCGAAGTTCCGACCCTCCAAGACAAAGTCCTTACTATCCAGAGTAACCACCCCGACGCCAAGATAGTCATTGCCACTACTACAGAGCGGGAAGTATAAATATTGAGATATAGATCAATGGTTTTAAAAGGTTTTAATACCCTCACATATCGGAGGATTTGCTTTTGAAGACGATAAAACAGAAACTTAAAGTGTCGCGCAATGTGGCTGCGGCGCTGCACGACCACTATGAAACAGCGGAAGGCGTGTATCGCCATTTGAATGTGACTTCTTTTAACCATAAAACATTTATCGGTGAAGAGTACAAGGCCATAACAGGACTCAGCACAAAGGAGACTGAGGTGTTGCAACAACTGTGCAGTTAGGGCAAGGCCAAGTCCAAAGAGGAGTCGGCTAAACTCGTTGATTTGGGGGTAATCTTTTACAGAGGAGTCAACTATTGGTCCAATATGATCGCTCGACTGAATTACGAGCTGGCCAAGGATATCAATTGCCAAAACAGTGTAATTCCTGATAAAATCGTGAAATTGATCTAAATTGAGCGATTGAGGAAGGAGTAATAGAAGCAGGCCCGATTGTTAGAGTAGCAGAGGAAGGAAGAAGAAAGAAAGCTATTGTAGGAGCAAAGACAACAATAGAGGGCGAGAAAAGAAGAGACTAAAGCTCAAGCAGAGGCGGTCAAATAAGAAAAGCCAGCGAAGAAGGAGGCGAGTAAATCCAAGGCCAAATCGAATAGAAAATGATGAAATATAATTAAGCCAAGAGTAATAGCGATGAAACATATAAATTTAAGATCACCCTGCCGATACTCCCGCCCATTGGTCAGCGCGATAATCCCCAACACCCCCAATTCATTCACCCCCCGCAAGCAAGGTTTCCAGCGATACAAATGATGGAATCACTCTATTTACCTCTTTCTCACTTTCCACAGAACAGTTGCTGCTTGGAATTTTCGAAGTTGTCAGCAAACTCT
>Ga0302186_10000661_pt1 | contig 30303 bp, 30 predicted proteins | sample II_Bog_E1_2_FD_198782 | JGI IMG/M metagenome (GOLD analysis project Ga0302186, IMG submission 198782) | Peat permafrost microbial communities from Stordalen Mire near Abisko, Sweden - II_Bog_E1_1 | ecosystem: Environmental > Terrestrial > Soil > Wetlands > Peat | place: Sweden: Abisko... | reverse complement strand
GTTTAATTAAAATTAGAGTTAAAAAAATTGTGACTTAAAAAAATAAATTGATAAGAGTTTATTTAACATAAATAATATTTCAAATCAAAAAAAGAAAAAGAAAAAAAATATTTGTATTTTTCCTTTATTTATTAAAAAAAAAATAAATTATAAATATTTATTTAAAAAAAACAATAAAATACAAGAAATTAAACACATCAATTTTTTTTAAAATAATGATTAATTTTTTTAAAAAATACTGGATCTATTAAAATTTAAAATAATTATATATCTCTTTAGGTTCACGTGGATTTGGATTGTTTTCAAATGTGTTTTGTTCGAGGGCATCTGAATATTCTTTCAACTTTTCTCGTCTCTTCGAAACTGGGAAACTCCTGGTGACAGATTGCTTTCAAAAGAATTTCCCTCAATAAATTCAGAAATCTCTTTTGGTCTCATGGAGTCCTTTGGGAGTGGTATATCATACAAAGTGCAAAATTGGTTTCTCTCTAATGTTTGAGGGTGGTTTTGCATTAAAGCTTGAGCCTAATTGCTTTCATTTCTCTTGCTACTTTTTCAGCTCGGCTATTATGACGAAATGCTTCCATCATGTTTCTAAAAATATTGGATTTAGGAGTGAGTCATCGGTTTCAGTTCTGCAAATTGGTTTTAGAGTTTATCAATTTCTCCAGGAAAATTACATTTTCTGAACATCTATTACAGAAAAATGGTTGAAATTTGGGTTTTCCTTGATTTACAGGTCTTCAGTTCTCAAAAATCAAATGCATTGGCTTTTCCGCGCAATTTTGGTATAAATATGAAATGAGGTTTTCATAACCAAAAACAAATTCAAAATTTATTGGTGATCGTTTGATCTTCTTAATAATTTTAATAAGAAATTTTCGAAATTTCATATTTTTATGGGTTTTCAAAAAAAACATAAAACAAATTCATTTATATTTAATTTTTTTGGGGTCAAAAAAATATCTATGAATATGAAATTATAGAGCTTTTACATTAATAAGCAGAATTTCTCAAGAAAAACTGTCTCAAAATATATAAATTAATGAAATTTTAGACAATCTTTATTTTTTGTAATTGAAAAATTGCGACAAATTGTTCATTTTCTTTTAGCGTTTTTCTTCCTTTTCCGAGGCCGAAACTGAAGAGCTTCTCGCTTCATTTTTTGCGAATCTGTCATAATTTCCATCTTTTCTTTTGTTTTTCTGTTTGATTTTCTTCACTTTTGAAGTCATTTTCTCATTTTCCAATGAATGGCTTCTTTTTCTATGTAAATTCTCTATTTTTATGGCAAAACCAACAGGACTTTCAATTTCTTTAGAGTCCTTAGAAGTATTCAAAATGCAAAAACCAAAAATCAAAAACGCAAGGCTTGAAATCATTGAAATTATCAACACTTTCCAAATGAAAAAATCCGAATCCGCATGAATTTTCTCATGCAAACTTTTGACAAAAACTGTCAAATTCTCGATTTTTTCATTTAATTCTTCATTTCGTTGTTTTTCTACGTCCAATTGCATTGTAAAATTCTCATTGGATTCCATGATTTTCAAGGCTTTTTTATTCAGAATTTCAGAAAACGTCAATATTTGAGAATTGAAGAGTTCCTGTTTCAATATCAGGTCCTGCCAAACAAATTGGTTCATTTTGAGTTCTTTTATATGTTTTATCAAGACTTTGAATATTGATTCAATGCCAAGATCTAGATCATTTGAGGGTTCTGGAATTAGAACATTTTCAGAAACATGTGGATTATCAGATATGAGAGTTTTAGGACAGGTTCTATTGAAAATCTTTGGTTTTTTGAAGAATTTTATAGTTTCTTTCGATTTTCTATGGCATTTTTCATGTTCTTTGTTGAAATTTATGAGGTTTTTCTGGATTTTCAAGTTTTTTAAGAGTTTTCTTGATTTGAAAATCTGGAAATATTTGTTTTTATCGCAAAAATGCTTGAAATTTATTTTTTCCGCTGTTTCAAGGCTTTTATTTAAAAGTTCCTTTTCCCGAGTAATATTTCTCACATGAATTCTTGTTTTATTAGAAGTCGAACTTAGGTTTTTCTGAGGTTTTTCATGGAGCAAATCATCATCATTTAGATGTTTTTTCAAGTCATTTCTAAAATCCACAAGCATCGTTTCACCAAAAACCTTGATTTGTGAAAGAGTGCAATGATATTCAGTCCCATAATGCGTTAAAAACACGAACTTTTCATAAAAACTAATCAATCTTTTAGAGTTTCTAATGAAAAAACCTTGAGAAATCGAACCCAAGTTTCTTTTTTAATGTGGAAATTCTGCCATTCTCTAATATCCAAAGCGGTGAAATTCCCTAAGGACTTCCATTCGACTGATGGATATGATACTCCACCAAAAACCTTGAATAATGAATATAAAATCATAGAATTTTCAAATTTTAACCTCAAAATCCTTCACATTTGATGAGTAGAATTCACGATTAATCAAGGAAAGCTCATGAATTAAAATATCCTCGGTCAATCGAATAAGGACATATTTTTCCTTAGTTGTACATTTATTTAACATATAACTATTGATTAATAATATTCATTGGGGAAAAAATATTAGAAACTTGTCTGGATTATCATCAAGAACTGATTTCTCAGATAAGCAATCAGGATTTTTCTCTAAAATTTTCGCCCCGCCAAGAATCGAAGCAAAATTATAACGGCTTTCCTTTAAAACCTTGCTTTCTTTCTTGAAAGCCCCAAAGAAATACTCGAAAATTTTGCTGCTAAAGGAATGAAAAGCCATTAGAAAAAAATAATTTTCATTCAATTTGGGGAAACTTTTTTAAATGGGTTTTTCTTGAATTTTAATAAGAAAAAGTACCATTGTTGCAAAAAAAAGATGTAAAAGGCAGGAAAAGATATTAGTGGCATCAAGAGAAAAAGCACCCTCATATGAATAAATTAAAGATTCTCTGCAATTTTGATTAATATAAAAACTTCACAATTATTATATTATATTTTCCAATTTTTTTTTATTTAAAAAATATTTTTTAATTTCCGTGTGAAAATTTCTTTTCAAAAAAAAATTTCATTGTCATGACTAAAATAAATAACATAATTTTATTTTTTCCTAAATCCATTATTACAACTTTTTATTCAAAATCCAACTCTTTAATTAAATTCCTAATCCAAAATCCTCTTTTCTTTACTTTTTCCGAAAGAACTCAACCGTTTCCTTTATAATATTATCTTCATATTTCTCAATAAACCCTTTATTATTTTCCACGAGATCCTTCTCCATATCCCAAACATCTTTTATTTCAAATTTTTCTTCATTTAATTCAAAGCTTTCCCAATTGATCATCATACAAAACATCAATGAATAATCAATCCAATTGAAATGTACTACAGGAATCTTGTTTTTCATCGCCACATTTACCTTATGTGACCTTCTAAATTCTTTCACAATTAACAAATCTGGCTTTTCTTTCTCTATATTCTCAATAATCATCGCTCCACTATCGACACAAATCGCCACAAATCTATTACTTTGTGTCGAATTCTCAGGGTTTTTCTCAACAATCCCTGAAAAACACAACTTTTTACCCAAAAAGATGTTTTTCTTGAAAAACCCAAGGATTTCTCGAACATCGGGAATTTTCTCAAATTCTTTCAATTTGAAGAAGACTCGATGAACTTTCATTAAAGTCCTGGCTGCGAAAAACAAATAGCAATCATAAGGTCTGACAATAAGTTTTTCCTGGTTTTTTTCCCTGAAATAATAATAAGGTTTTGTGAAAATCAGGTTCTTTTGATCTTCAGGCCAGACATCGATTCTATCATCCAGAATCAAGATCATATCATCTAAATAAGGCACTATTCGTTTGATTTTCTTCTCAGGCATTTGGCAATTATCTTCTAAAGCGATCATTTTCTCGCTTTGCATGTTTCCTCCTTTGATATCATTCAATAGACATTTGATATATTCTGCATATCCTCTTGTCCCAAAAGTATATAGGAAAATTTCATATAAAGGCTGAACCATTCGGAAAAACTCCAATAGATAAGGCCTCAACTTGATAAGATATTTCTCATAAGGGTTGATTTTCCATTCATAGACATCTATGAGCTTTATATCGGAGTTATTATTAGCATTTAGCTCGGATTTAATAGCATGGATCAAAGTATTATCAAGATCCAGGATCAAGATGAGTTTTTCCTTGGAAAGAAAAGCTTGTTTTTCAATTTCTGCGTATTTTCTCTTGCCTTCTTCTGAAATTATCATCACTTCTTTAACTAATAAATGCGCATGATCAGAAGAGGAAGTCTGATGATCTAAGACCATTTCTGAACAATTCGTGCAAAGATCCTGGAAAATCTCAGGATGTTTACAAGGATTTATGGAGAAAATCGGCTTATCTGATGATAAAAACTCAGATGAAAGCCAAGTTAATTGACCTGCTATTGGAGAAATGATTTTTATTAATGTTTTATTTGATTCGAGAAGAAGAAGTTCGTCACCTTTACTATAGATTCTATTCAATACACCCTTTTTCTTCAAGAGTTTAAGATCTGAAAGTTGTTGTCTATTATCTATGAAATAAATCTTTTCAAGAAAATTGTCTAATTTTGAGGGTTTTTCCTGGCAAAAAGAACAATTTCCTGGATTTTCAAGGATATTATGTTGACAAATCTGGACTCTCATCAATAAAACTGAGGATTTATTAGATAAAGTCTCAATGTTTTCAATATCTTCATTGATGAATAAGAGTTTCCCAATAAATGGTGTTTTTATCATCCTTTGTTCAATTATTTTAGAGCCATCCTGTGATTTTATAGTCAATTCAGCGATTTCTTTATCGACTGATTGGATCATGTCAAGGATTTTATAGTTCCATCTGATAGAAATCTTGCAATTTTTGTCATTCGTCTTTAAATAATCCGAATAAACCACAATTGACCATAAATCCGGACTTTTCGTTATTATAGAGCCTCCTTGAATTTCCATAATAAATTCCCTAGAAAATATTATATAATTAACAGACTTTTATCAATAAATAAAGGCTTTATATTATATTTAGTTTGATTAGAATCCGCTTATGCAAAAAAAAATAATTATATAGATATGAAGGCCATCCTTTCTTTTTGGAGTCCTTCAGCTTATAAAAAAGCCATTAAAGTTTAATTAGAGTTGTCATATAGGCCTGAACAATAACAGTTCCTGGCTTGCAACTAGCAATTAGATTCGGACAATCTATATAATTATACTCCAAGTCCAAACAAACTCTCGCTTCTGTCAAATATTGTTCCCCGTTAATCTCCTCACATTCCAACTCCACTCCAGTCACACTAAATCTCCCCTGGATCAACCCCATCACATCCTCCAATTGGAACTCCATTCTTTCGCTAGTTCTATCTGAGAAAAACAGATCTTCTAATCCAGCCTCCGTCTTTATCTTCATCACCAAAGCAAAGTATTCATTCATCAACTCGTAATAATTATCATCCTTGAGAAATTCACTGCTGTTCTTATAATATTGCTTAGCCCAACAAGTCCCATGCTTCCCCCATTCATGGCTTCTAAACCCAGAAGTCGGGTTATAAGTTCCAACCCAATTCTCACTCATTTTTTGCAAAACATCTGATGATAGCTCTGATTCGTCATAGCCGTTATATAGGCAAAAATCAATGCTTCCTGTGTCCATTTGTGGCCAAAACCCATGCATATTTATTGAGAAATCAGAAAGGTTCCCCAGATCATCGGCCTGACAATCTCTGTTTTGACACAGTGCACCTGGGAAGTCAAAGGAGAAACGATAATAATCGAAAGGAGCGGTGGTGGTTGGTGCTAAAAGCAACAATAGACCGGCTACAACGAGGAGAAGGAGGACTTTTTGCATAACAATGGACTAAATTTTGGTTTTTTAATTTCCTTCAAGACTTTAAACGACAAGATCATCTTTAAATAAGACGTCAGTCAAATTGCGTAAAACCTCTTGAGATGACACACGAAAAAATGTTGGAAGCTCTATGGTTTCCCCTGTAAGCTACAGGTTCTTCAAAGAAGACCTAGAAAACTCCAGAGTTAGGAATATAGATCTTGGAATAATGGGAGAGGAGAGCCGAAGCCCTCAACTCGATCCCAAAACCCCGGTGATTTCGGATCGCAACCAACACAAATATAACATTATAGAAAATGCTTGCGGAGGTGTTGCGTGCAGATTCGCCCACAAAAGGACGAAAAAGCTATGATCCTCGAAAAGGAGGGTAAAGGAAGGATTTTAAGCCGATTAGCAAAAGATTCGATAAATTTTATGGGTCAAATTAATTCGCTAGAGGAAATTCTTTAATGCGGAAAAATTATTGATTTTAATGAAAAAAAAACCTTCTTTTTTTAATAATTTCTCAATAAACCATAAACTCAATGCAAAAACTCCTCAGAAAAAACATCCTCACCCCGACTTTTTCCACAATCAGAGGCGGCCATGGCTGGGATGCCCCCCCTCCCCCACTTCCGACCATGTATGATCATAAGCGTATTGTAAGTCTTTTTAATTTTATTTCCTATTTAAGACCATCTCAATAGATCAGCATATTTGATAGTGGCATGTGGTGGGGTTGTGGTACAATGCCTGAATATTTGATTTCTTATTTCGAAATGCATTTGAAGGACCAATATGGAGCCGCAGCAGAAATCATGAGAATAGGAGCACATAGTGCAGCATTCGCAATTGGCTTAGGTCTCTTTATGCTTCTATGTTATAATGAAGCTGTAAGGCATTTTGATCTATTGACAGACAGATTTTTAGTGATTTTTTCAAGGATTATGAGCTTGATAACACCACAGTGGAAAACTTCGTGAAGGGGACTATGAAAGAAATTACGGATAGGCCATTAGCCAAGAGGAATTTGTTTGGATTTAGTGAGAAATATCAATTTTTCGAGCAAAAGTCTAAATGAATTTTATAGGCACTAGTCATGATGATGGTAAAATATATGTGAATTATGATACTCCTGGCTGCTCCCATCGCATTTTGAAAAGAAATCTGATCCCTGCAGAGGAAAGAAAACAAATAAACTTGGAGGCCAAGAATTGCATGGTGAAACTGGAGCTGGAAATAAGGAAGAAATATCAATAAGATCAAACGAAATTTAAAATTAAAGAAAAAGAATTCAAAAATTTAAATTCCCCTTAAAACAATGATCTCCGAAATACATGCCACCATCTCCACAGCTTCAGATCCTGAACTTATAAGGTCTTTTAGAGGCCATGAACAACCTATTAATTCCTTAGCCTTGAGTCCAGACCTGTAAAAACATATGAAAAATTTAGATAAATGAAAGAATTTTAAAGGAAACAAGTTGCTTCTGGTGGAAAGGATTCAATTCTTTACCTTTGGAATTTCAAGCCGAACATGCGTCCTTATAAATTCCATGCCCATAAAGGGGCGATTAACTGCGTGGCCTTTTCTCCAGATGGCAAGACGATAATGTCTGTGGGGGATGATAAAAACATCAGATTATGGAAGAATTCTGTGTAAAAAGCTCTTCTTTTTTCTTTGATTTCCTTCTTAACTTCCTTTCCATTTAAATCAAAGCCAAAGCAAATGTAGAGAAATCAAGGCTCATTCTCAACAAATCCGTCATTGTGAATTCTCCTCAGATTCCAGATATATGCTTTCCAGTTCCAATGATAAAACCATCAAAATCTGGAATTTCTCCACTCTCAAATTCATCTATTCTTTCTCAGGCCATTCCAATTGGGTGCATTGTGCCCGTTTTTCGCCTGATGTCCGATTGATCGCTTCTGCCTCTGATGATAAATCCGTCCGTCTATGGGATATAGCCTCTCAATCGCAGATTCATTCCTTCACAGATCATTCAGATAGAGTCTTTTCAACCAGATTCCATCCAGATGGCACTTTAATAGTTTCAGCAGGTCTTGATGGGAAAATCAAGCTTTGGGACTTGAGATCCAAGGCTTTGATTCAACATTATGACGCAAGCGAAGGCGCTGTGAATGAAGTGGTGTTCCATCCTTCGGGGAAATATCTAGGCTCGGTTTCTGAGGATAAAACTGTGAAGATTTGGGATTTGAGAGAAGGAAGATTGGGATATACATTGTTTTCGCATGAAGGCTCAGTGAATACTATGAGTTTTTCACAGGATGGGGACTTTTTCGCTACAGCTGGGGAAGATAAGCTGATTTTCGTATGGAAAAGCAATTTTTGTGAGAAAACAACAAAAACTGATAGAGTTTCAAGTGTTTTGATAAATAAGGGGAGTCAAGTAGATGAGGAGCCTTTATTAAGGAATACTGAGAATTATGTGCAGGCCATAGATGAGATGGAGGAATCGAAGGAAATCAGCCAAAAGGAGGTTAAGGAAAGCAAATTGAAGGAATTCTTAAGCGGATATTTAGAGAAAGTAGTATTTCAAATGGGGGAAATAACTGATAATATCCAAAGAATTGATCAGAAATTGAGCAAAAATGAGGAAATGGTCCAAAGTTTATTAAAGGATGAAAGAATCAATTCCTTAATTGAAAAACAAGAGGAAGAAAAAGCCAATTGGGAGATGATGAAGAGGGAAGTGGAGGAAAAAGGCAAGGAAATCAAGAAGAATCTACAAAATATTTTCAGTGTTGGAGCTTTGGCTACAACTGGAATGCTGAAGGATGTTTAATAGGATTTTATTGTTTAATGTTTATTCAAATATTTAATTTTTAGGAGTTTTCCAAGAACCCTAGATTTAAATTTAATAAGGATTTTTTTGAGAGTTTAAATGAATAAAGTATTGAAAAGAGTCGTTATCTCGGGATTTGGTATGGTTTCTCCCTTAGGAATTGACTGTAGTTCTTCATGGCAAGGCCTTATATCAGGTGAAAAAGGAATTATGGAGATAAGATCTATACCAGAATGCCAAAATGACTCATTTCCAACTTCTGGCTATATTGCCGCGGTTCATAAGTCCTTCGATAAAAAGAAACATAAGATCCCAGTAATTTTTCTTCCAAACTTAGGGAAATTCATTAAATTTTTAGTTTACGCCTAGTTTGACCAATGCCTTTTTGTTTTCAGCGGCTGAAGAAGCATTGAAATCTGCCAATTGGACATCAAAAACTTCTGATTTAGCTCGAACTGGGGTTTCTATAGGGTCAATGAATAGTAATCTCGTTAGAATGACAGAGTCTATTTCTACTGGAGTGACCAAAGGATTTGATCATATAAATCGATTGACGATGTTGAATGTGTTGACAAATATGGGCACAGCTAATCTTAGTGTCAAATATGGATTGAAAGGACCTTCTATAACTACATCAACAGCTTGTGCGACAGGTTCTTCGGCCATTGGAGAGGCTTATAGAATAATACAATTGGATGAAGCGGATATAATGATCGCTGGAGGTAGTGATGAAGTAGTGAATCCTGTATGTATACACGCTGCTATTAAGTACTTTTGAAAGCAAAAGTTTTATATTTATTCGAAGTTATATGTTTCAGAATGCAGGCAATGAATATGAAGAAGTTCAATTGTCCAGAACAATCTTCCAGGCCATTTGATAGGGATCGGGCAGGGTTTATATTAGGAGAAGGAGCTGGAATTTTGATTTTAGAAGAACTGAATCATGCTCTTTCTAGAAAAGCACCTATTTACGCTGAAATATTAGGCTATGGATGTGCTTGTAAGTTTTATTGAGTTATTTATTGAATATTTATCAATTAAATTAAGCTGATGGTCATCATTTAGTAAAGCCTTTGGAGGATGGAGATGGAGGTTTGAGAGCTATGAGACGATGTCTTATGACCTCAGGACTTTCGTTTCGAGATATTGATCATATCAACTGCCATGCGACTTCTACCAATGTTGGTGATGAAGCTGAAGGTCGTGCTATTATGAAATTACTTGAAAATGACAAGGAAATCTTAAAGAAAGTCAGTATCACAGCCAATAAAAGTGCTATTGGACATTGTTTTGCTGCAGCCGGGGCTATTGAAACAATTTTTGCAGTGATGAGCATTGAAAAAGGCGTGGTTCCTGGGATTAGAAATCTTGAGAATCCTATTGAAGGTTTGAAACTGGATTTTATTGGAGAAAACAGCAGGAAACAAATTGTTAAAAAAGTCATTAAGAATTCGTTTGGATTTGGGGGGGTTAATGTCGCTTTATTGTTGGGGAAATATGAATAATATTGATTAATTTTAATGAATTCTTTTTCTTTTACCATAAATGCTTTTTGAAATTAATATATATTATTTTCCTGAATTTTTAATTAAAAATTTGGGATGACCCCAAATTAAAAAAAAAGAAGAAATTAATTAAAACCCTTTTAATTGTTTTTTTTTATCATTTTTAATGAATTATCTTATGTTTTTTGTAATTTTGTTCATTTTTGTCATTATTTCTTCGTTTTTATTAAAAAGCAATTCAGTTAATTAAAAGAATATTAAAAAATTTATAAGAAAATATATATTTTTAAAAAGAAACTCCTTCTTATTTAAAGAATCTAATATTTATGGTCATCTGTACTCCCGATCCAATTTTTTTTCCTCCACATGTCAAAAGCATTCTTCTTTCTTGTTCCCATGCGATTCCTCCGAATTGAATAAACGAATCTTTCCATTCTCCCAAGACTTCCAAATCCCTTAATCTGACCATTTTAATGACATTATCTTTTCCCGCAGTGAATAAAACCTCATCTTTTTCCTCATAAAACAATCCCGAAACGCCTCTTTCATCATGAAGACTCAATTGATGAATCAAACTCAAAGTCAAAGCATTCCAAATCTTAATGAATTTATCCTTATTTGCTGAGGAAACCAGGTTCTTTTCTTTCTCCATATAACAAAGTCTCAAAATGCAACCTTCATGAGCCTTGATTTTGGCTCTTTTCTTAAGTTCTATTCCATTTTCCACATGGAAGAAATTTAAAGTGCCTAAGGAATCGCCAGCTACCAGAAAAATCCCCACTTCCTCTATACTATAAGCGCGAATCTCATATATCGAGTTTTCTAATAAAAAGCTGGTTTTTAATTCCCCCTTTTCGAAATCCCATATTTTCACGGTTTTATCATAAGATCCACTGGCTAAAATAGGACTATCATTACGAAAAGCTGATAATCCAAAGACTGAATCCGTATGGCCTGAAAGACTCGCTATGCATTTGAAATTCTCGATATTCCAGACCTTTATCGTCGAATCGCGACTACTTGAAAATAACAGATTTCTCTCATTATCATATAACAATCGATTTATCCAATCACTATGACCTGTTAAAGTCTGAATAAGCGAAAAACTCTGGCTTTTCTCAGTAAATTGCCAAACTCGCAATTTTTCATCATTCGAACAAGTGCAAAAATTGAAAAATTGGGACATTTTGGCATCACGAGGCGAAAATAAGGCCAAATCCTTAGCAAAAGGAGTCAAACCATTGATTTCCAGACTTTTCATCGGAGCATGAAGAATCAACGATTTTCTACGGAAATCATGGGATTTCTGTGCGATTTGTTCAGAACAAACCCGAGAAAACCTCAAATAGCTCTTTTTCAATGTTTCTAAGGAATCTGTGAGGAAAAGGGTCAATTCATTGCTAAAATCCTTGAGTTCTTGAAAGACGATTGCGGTTTTATCAGGTAAGCCTGAGGAGAGATTTGCAGTTTTATTGAGTTTATTGAGTGTATTGAAAAAAGAGTTAAAATCATGAGAATTTGATAAAGTCTGATATTGCAGGATATTATCTTCAAGATCGAGGTCTTGTTTGAGATTTTGTTGCAATTTATGGAAGAAAAGCCGAGATTCGGCTTCATATTGATCGAAAATCTCAATGAATTTCTGCTTGAAGGTCGAAATCAATGAAATCTGGTCTTTTTCTATCGTTCTAAGGTCTTTTAAACTCGAGGTCAGATGATTTTCTATGAAAAGCAGTTTCTTATAAATTTGAGGATATAAGGAAGAAAGTTCTAATGAAGAGGCCTTCGAAGGACATTCAATACAAGAAAGAAGAAAAGAAGGGTTTTCTGAGAAAAAGCTCAAATTGTTAGATGGATGATATGGACAGGCTATTTTGGGGAAGACTATCGGCTTGAAAGAAGGGCTTTTGGATTGTTCCATAAGGAGTTTTAAGTAAATTCGGGTTTTTTAGACAATTTGAAGTTTTAAGTGTTTTTTATTGATTTTTTCCTTTATAAAAAACTCTATAAAATTTCCCAAGTATTTTTTTCGTATGTCAAATATTGTGCCTTTTCAACCTCTTTAATTTCTTTGCTTTCGATAATCCTCGTCTTTTATGTCAGGAATTTCCTTCCGATTGATCATTTATTTGCAATCTTAAGATGTTATAATGTCTATTTGTATCCTTGAACTTCGCCTCTATGTATAGCTAGCTATACAGGATCAAGCTTATTAAGTTCCAAAGTATGCTTTTAGAGATTGTTGATCCTGTATATAGGGTTTCATAGGATTTTTGGGGTTTTTCTTAATAGTGTATTCAGACATTTGATGTTCTGAGGGTTTTTATCAATAAATTGCTTATTTTTCAAATGTTTATTAGGTTTTCTGAAAACTTAATTAATATTAAAAAAAAACTTCTTGGATTTGAACCTCCTTTAAATTTTTTAAATTTCAAATTTAAAGAATAAAAAAATTTTAATTTTAAACCAAAAAAATCGAAGGAACCCTATTTTTTTTTTATTTTAAATATTTATGAATATCGTTTTAAAATATAATCCGGATGTGGAATAAATTCTAATATTATTTTTATCGTTTTACTTTATTTCGTTTATATTCTTGTACTCTTCTAAAACTTTCTCAACTTTAATCTTGAAAGCCAATGTACATCCTTTCATCTGAGTTTTCAAGTTTCCATAAATTTCTTTAAAAGTTGCAAGTCTTCTGTCCTTGAAGGAATCGTTCATTTTAAGTGAAAAAACTATAGAACAAGCTGTTTTTTGTTCTTCAGTCTTTATAAGCTTTAGCATCATCAACAACTGCAAAATGTCGTTTGGCTCCATATCCTCAGGTAAAACACATTGAAGAACGATATCCATGAAAGTTTTGTCAATGCAAAGGAATATTGATTTTAAATCAAAGCTTAAAATAGAATCTGTGATTAAAAAAATGTTCGAATTTGCAAGTTTGCTCATAATGCACTCCTTATTTTTTAGAATATGGTTTTTCAAATAATTACTTGTTGAATCTAAATTTAAAATTAGACCAATTATTTCAATTGGCTGCTGATTCTCCTGACTTAGAAACATTTCTCCTATTTCAGAATAAAAATCTAATTGAACATTAACTTCTTTTTGAAATTTCTGGCAAATTTCTGAAATTTCTGTTTGAATGGCATGGAAATTTTGTTTCAAATCACAATCATTATCTTTATGCTGCAAAAGAATCTCATTAATGCACAATAGTGCGTCTCGAAGCTTTTTCATTGGAGTAATTATTTTTTGGGTCCCAATATCAATGAAAAGTCCTGACAAAACATTGACAAACTGTTCGAAATTTGACTTTTCATTATATTCCAAAGGGTTTTGTTTTGTCTCTTCTTCAATGAATTCGTTGATGAGTTCATCAATCTTTTCCTTTGTGAAACACCCCATAACGTCCAGATCATTTTTCTCTTTTTCGATCTTTTCTTCTAAGTTCTTAAATATGGTTTTTGCTTCAGCCGATGAGACAAAAATTACATGAGGATACTCTTTGCATTTTTGCTCAAAATCCTCAGGACCATACTTTAACAAAGAGTCAATTTTAAGCTCTTTATCGTTTTTAAAGAATTTCTTAGCGAATTCTGAGAACTTTGACTCTTTTGGGATGAAGAATTGGGTAAAAATCTGCGTTTCAAGTTCTTTTTTTCTCTCAGCCAAATTTTCTTTCTCCAAAGGCTCGTATTTGTTCACCACTATGAGAAGTTTCTTTTTATTGAGAAGTTCTTGCAATTTAATTCTGTTCTTGCCTTTGAACAAATGTAGCTTGAAGTATTCAAAAAGTCTTTTGATGCTGTCTTGTTTTTTGTAGTCAAGCAAAATAATTAATGCGTCAATATCCACTTTATCGAAAATGTTGCTAAACTTCACGTCAAGATAATTTTGTCTAGCTTCTACATCCATTCCCTTCCAATCCAAATCCTTCCTCCCATCCAACTCATTATCATCAAGGCCTGGCAAATCAATAAATTCAATATATTCATAAATGTCTTTAATAGTTTTAAAGGTTTTTGGTCGAGAAAAGGCCTTTACTGCTGTTTCCAACACCCAAAGCCCAGTTTCCTTTGCATTTTTTAGTCTTTGTTCTGTATTAATTTTTTTGATTTTTTCTCTGATTTGCTCGAAATTTTCAAATATTTGTTCTGGATTTGAACTTTCATAAAATCGAGATTTGGATGATTGTTCCAAAGAAGTCCGAATTTTTGTTCCAAAGAAGGTGCATTCAAGAACATGGGAATCCAAAAAGTCCTGTCCAATTAAAGCGTTTAATAAAGTGCTTTTGCCTGAATTTGTCATTCCAAAAACTGCAATAGTAATTTTTTTGTTGTTTTCAAGAATTATTTTTGTAAGGAAGTCATGGATTATATCTGTCAAATTGACCAGAATGGGATCAGGAGCGAGAATTTTTAGTATGCTTGAATGATATTCAATTATGGTTTTTAACTCTGATTTGAGAGTTGAAAAATTTTCATCAGGTTCCATTTATATATATTTTATTTTGCTATTTTTCTTTCTTCACGATTTTCTATACTTAATTCTAAAGCTTTTTTTTTCTATATAAATTACTAATTTGAAATCTGCATAAAACTAGCATTATTATGGAGATTGAATTGCCGAAATTTGATAATAAAGTTGATTTTTGGAAAACCGAGTTGAAGACTTACGAGGAGATTTTGCAGAAAAAACCAGCTGAATTTAAAAAGGATCTTGAAAATATCCAGACCTACCGCAGGCTTTTTCTCAAAAAAATCGGGATCGCTTTTATTGGTCCTACAAAGGCAGGAAAGAGTCGTTTCCTCAATGCTATGATAGGGACTGACTATTTGCAATCTGCCGATCAAAACTGCACGTTTTTTGGCCTTAAAATTCAGCCAACCACCGCCGAACCAGCCGTATTATTTACCGATCCTTCAAAAAAAAACACTGAGGGGTTCCAAGGTGAAGAAGCTATCAAGAAGCAAATTAAGCAAATAAACTTCTCAGAAAGAGACAATACCAAAAGTGATGTGTTAGAGATAGAACATGAAGTATTGAAAAAGGTCTGGACTCTGCAAACTCCAATCAAGGCTTTTCTTCGAAATGGGAACTATATCATCAGAAGGGAAGCCTATACTTTCCTAGAGCTTTTCGACTTACCTGGCATTTCTGACGATATGCTGAAATGGAGCATAGACGACATTTCGAAGAACTTTGAGAAATTTGCCAAGTATGAGAAAAAAAACGGACTGGAAGACGTCGAGAAACTAAAATTCACTGAAATTGTTCGGAAATTAAACATAGATATCATCGTGATGGTTTTGGATGCGACTGACATTCCGCATATCAAGGAGTTCTTTGCCTATTTTAACAAAAGCCTCTTTCGAGGCAAACAACGTGCCCATTTCAAAGAGATAGTCCAGAAGAATCGTTTGTTAATTGTCTTGAATAAAGTAGATGCCATCGGGAAAGATGGCAACAGTGATCAAGAAATAAAGGAGGAAAAAAATCAAATCATTCAAAGGATTTTTGAAGCCTTCCTTCTCAATGACAATCTCAATTCTGAGTTTTCCAAGGAGAAAGTCTCATCAAATGATAAACTCTTTGAGCAGTTTAAAACAAATCACAAAATTACATTTGTCTCTGCTAATAAAGCTTTTGATAACATGGTTTTCTCCGAATCGAAAATCGAAAAAATTAAGACGTGTTTTAAGAACAAGACTAATGATATTATCAAGAAAGAAATTGAAGAGGCACGAAAAATAAATGAAAAGAATGAAAAATATCATGTAGACTCCGGATTTGAAGAGTTCCTCAAGAACTTAAACGAAACTATTCATACGGTTTTCCAAGAGAAAATTGAAAATGAAATCGAGATCAATTTAAACTATCTGAAGCAAGTGAAATCGATTTTTGATGACCTGTTCTCGTGTTTCAAAGACAACGAGCAAGGCGAATTGAAGTCCAATTTCAAAGATATTGAAAAAACGATGTTAGCATATAAGAAACAAAACGAAGTGAGTTTTGATACTGAGAAGGAACAAATTAATATTGAATTTAAAGAGATTTTTAAAAACTATTCGAAAAATACAAAAGACATCAAATCAAATTACTACGTTTTTGTGCAGGACTGCTTCCTTTTGATTAAAGGGTCCAAAGAAAAAATCTATGCAAGTTATTCAGCCTATATTAATAAAGTTTTGTCCCTTTTTCCAAATCACCCGGAATTACAGAAAGCATTCAAAGCGAAATTGGATTATAGTTTAAATCAAATCATAAGGAAAAAAGACAAAAGATTTGATAAAATTTTATTTTCTTTTCTTCCCGATGATATCAACTACTATAGAATCTGGTTTGTCTGGAAAATTGTTTCTACTTTCGTTGAAAAAGGAAGTTTCGAAAGAAAATGGAAAGTGTTTTTAAGCACTTATTATGACAGATTGAACAAAAAGATTATTGATAATATTGAGAAAGACTATAAAGCAGAATTCACGCAGGATTTAGTGGAAGTTACCAAAGACTCTTGGAATTTGATAAAAATAGTCAATGATTTAAAATGAATGATTACAAAAAAACATTTATTGTTTCAAATAATTTTTTTTTTTCTTAGTTTTTCCTTAAACCTATTAATTCGCGAGATTATCCCTGAAAACTTGGTCAACTCTTCTGGTTCTGGCAATCTAGCAATATCCGACATCACTGAAATCGTCACCTTTTCTCCATAAGTCAAAATGCACATGGCTACCCCAATATCCTAGTTATTATTCAATAACCCTATTTCGTTCTGTAGGTGAGTTTTTTCCTGAAAAATGGCACAAAGCGTGGCTTTATCAATAATATGGTTATTGACCTTGCACATCATGAACCTCGGCATTAGGAAAACACCACAAGAAAAAGACATTAGAGAAGAACTCTCCTGAATTCTTGAGTTGATTAATTATTTTTGATATTTTTTTGCTTTTCTGTAATAAGGTCATCAAGTAAAGGTATGGTGACATCGCAGCTGTGATATTGTTCTCTAAAATGACAGGTTTAAAAAATAATAGGCAGCTTCATTTCATGGTCCTCCGGGTTTTTTAGACAATTTGAAGTTTTAAGTGTTTTTTATTGATTTTTTCCTTTTTATAAAAAATCTATAAAATTTCCCAAGTATTTTTTTTGCTTTTTAGCCTTTAAACTTTTTAATAATCCCTCTTTTATAAGTTTTTTTCTAAAAAGCCTTATTATGTTCAACCAATCTTCTGAATATTATCAATCCCATTATCCCTATGTCAAATATTGTGCCTTTTCAACTTCTTTAATTTCTTTGCTTTCGATAATCCTCGTCTTCTATGTCTATTTTTCAAGACCGATCCTCAGGAATTTCTCCTTCCGATTGATCATGTATTTGCAATCTTCAGATGCTATAATGTCTATTTGTATGCTTTTAGAAATTTTTGATCCTGTTTATAATCCGAAATTATGCCAGGCACAGGCTTTTATTGGTAATTTTGGCTGTTTATCGAGCTTCGCCTGGACTTGTTGCATTTCCTCTGCCATTTATTTCTCATGCACTGGAAAATGGAAGGATGTTGAATCTAAAGAAAAGCTCTTTTTGATAATTTGCACGATTTTTCCTTTGATAATTTCTTTAATGTAAGAAAACATCTCTTTTTAGCTTAAAATTCTGATTTTCTCAAGCGAAGTCCTTTTCTCATTGATGAATATGGAGTTTCAGGATATTGGTGTTGGATTCGGATCTCTAATGATGAATCACAAATCCTGAGAAATTCCTTGATTATCTTTATTTTATTCATATATCTCTGGGTCGCGGTTTTATATAATATAGTTTTGATAGCTTTGACCATGAAATTCTTCCATAATCCTGAAAACCGAGTTTTATTGAATCTTTATAATCAACAATTAAGGAAAACCTTGAGATTTCCAATAGTTATGGTGATTTTATGGGTGATTCCATCTACTTATAGGGTTTTGCAAATATTCGATTATGATTTTTTCTGGCTTTCTTTTCTCCATGTCTTTTGTGAGGGAATAAATGGGTTTATCAATACATTGGTTTATGCTATGAGTAAGAAATTCAAAGAGGAATTAAAAAAATCTTTGAGATTTCCTGGAGAAGAGCTTTTTCTCACAAAGCTTTAATTTTATCTATGAATAGAAGAACTCAAAAAGACCCGTTTTGTAATAACTCCGAATTAATTAATTGTGAAATTTATTAATTTCAAACTGAAAAAAAATTAATCAATAAATTTTCAACCGAAAAATGCGAGTTTCTCAAGAACCAGTTTCTAAAAATCTCATTGATTTCCAATATCGAATCGCCACAACCCTTCAGAATTATGACCATTTGCTTAGAGAAATAGAGAAGAAAAACACAAATCCCTCTATTTCGGAACAACCTCTAATGGAAAACAATGAAATCGTAGCGAAAATGCTTCAAGAACATAGGAAAAATAAATCCACTTGTTTGAAAAACGCCTTGAAAAGCGAAGATTTAAAAACTGAAAGGTTCGAAAGGGATAATGGGTTCAATATAGGCGATACCAGTAGAGGAATGAAGGATAATAATGAACAAATTCCCTTCAAAAACATCAGCAATTTATCCAGAAACTATATGTCTTTTTCCCCTGATAATTGCAATAATAATAATGATAATAGAGAAAATAAAGAAAATAAAAAAAATCAAGAGAAAATCAAAGAAAACCTTGAGAAAAGCATTGAAAATCAAGAGAAAAACATTGAAAATCAAGAGAAAAACATAGAAAATCCACTTAAAATCAAAGAAACCATTGAAAAAGCTCCGAAAACATCTCAAAGCTCGAATTTCCAGCCAATTCCAAGCATTTACGGCCAATTGCGAATTTCCGACTTATTGCAACAATCTGAACAAGACCAAAAAACTCTAGAAACATTAAATCCTTCACAACGAAAATCGACGTTCGAAACCTTGAAAGTCGAAGATCGATTGGCCTTACATGATATAGCCCGTTCCTTGAAAATTCATAGTCTAATGAGTGAAAAACAAAGCCGCGAAACACAGGAAATAAAGGAAATTCCGAGGATTTCTGAGAATTCTCGGATTTTGGCTGAGAAATCGCTAAGAATACAACATAACCCTGATATTATAAAGAGATTATTAGAAGATCATAAGGTTTCTCAAGTAAGTTTTTTACCTCTAAAAGCCAGATTTTATATAAGGAAAAAGCTTCGACAGGAGAAAGAAATGAGGAAAAGAGAGAAATTCGAACAAAATCTCTATAGTTTCAATCCTCAAGTCCTATTTTCTCTCATATTTCATAATAATTGGACTTTTAGATCAATTCAGAAACCCAAAATATCAAAAGAACTATTGAAGATTTATTCCTTTGGGATCGTAAAAAACGAGAAATCTTATAGTATATCAATGAATTTCTATGAATAAAACTCAGGGATTTTAGAGAAAAAAGGAATTCATTGAAATCAGGGAAAACCTCCAAACATCACGAATTTCACAAAATTCTAAAGAAATCCTTAATAATTTAGGCAGAAATCAAAGGAAAGAACCTATTGAAAATAGGCTTTTTAGAGCCGGGAATTTTATTCAGGCTAAAAAAATGAAGATTCAAAGAGAAAATACTGAGAAAATCAAGCACAATAATAGAAAAGCCTCGAGTACGAGATCGACTATCGATTTCAGACAGAAAACCTCGAGTTCTAGGAAGGATTTCAAAGGAAATTCAGAGGAAAAAAGAGGAAATTCACAGGATTTCAAAGGAAATAGAGGAAATTCACAGGATTTCAAAGGGAATTCATTGGATTTCAAAGGGAATTCAATGGATTTCAAAGGGAATTCAATGGATTTTAGGGTAAATTCGCAGATTTCCTCAGAAATTCGTAGGACTTTGAAATTCGAGGAATCAGAAACCGAGAAATATGAGGGAAATCGAGAAATATATAACGAAAAGGAAGAAAAACCCAAGAAATCATCAGAAAATCATGAGGTTTATTATAAAGAAAACGAAACTTTCAATGTCTCCGAAGTGGAAAACAAGGAAAATCTTGAAAATCCCTGTTTTTCAAGCAAAAGTCCACAAAATAAAGACCTTTTCCCTAAAAATCAAGAATCTTTTGATATCTTCAATAAATATCTATCTAAGAAATTGGCCCAGAAGTCGGATTCCAGCGAAATCAAGCGAAAACACATAATTCCAATAGAAAAAGAGCCTGAAAACCTGTTGAAATCATTGAAAATCCAAGACCCATTGACTCTTTTTGAGAAAAAACCCTATTTCCTCAAACCAGCGTTCGAAAAGCCCATAATTACTTCTACTTTTTCTTCAAAAACCTCAGAAAAACAATCAAAAACCCCAGTTTTCCATCCTGAAAACCCCCAGGAAATCCAGACTATTTCTAAAGAAATAGTTGAAAATTCTTCAGAAAATCATCTGAAATCGCTTTTTATTGATTCGAAGAGCTTTTTCCAAAAACATCATATGAAAAACAACTTAGAGACTTTAGAAGCCAGGAAATCGAAAGGTCCTGAAACAAGCAAAAATTCATTGTTTTGCCTATTGAATTATGAGGAAAGGAAGAAAAACAAGGCCAGTGCTGAAAGCCTTTTATCTTCTTTGAAATTCAGAGAACAAAAGGTCTTTTCTTATCACGAAAATCGCTTAGAAATCCAGGATAAAAGCAGCGATTTCGAAGAAAAACCTAATGAAAGTAGAAAGTCTTTTTATGAGAAAAATATCTATTGGCTACAGGAAAGAAATCAGAAAAAAAGCCTCAAATTAGAAGAAAAGAAGGAATTCGATATGAAGGAATGCAGTTTCCAACCGAATTCAAGGAAAATGGCTGAAAATCCTATGAAAAAACGAGAAAATTATGAGAAAAAACGAGAAAATGATGATAAAAAGCGAGAAAATTATGAGAAAAAACGAGAAAATGATGAGAAAAAGAGGGAAAATGATGAGAAAAAGCTAGAAAATTATGAGAAAAAGCGGGAAAATAAACAAAAAAGAAGAGAAATTGAAGGGGAAAGCCTCTCAACGAAAAGGACTTTGTTAGAAAATTCGAATAACACGATTAATAACCTTACAAATAATGATAGTTATGTTGAAATATATAAGAGAAAAAGAGGGAATTCATTGACAGGCAGGAAATAAGGCTTTTTAAGAGGTTTTGTGCCATTTTCTATATAAAAGCTATTATTTAAATGGAAAAATTGCTAAATTTATTTTTTTAAAGAGAAAATATTAAATAAATCAAGGACTTTTATGTTAACCCAAGAAACTGAGACTTTAAAAGCCAGGAATTTCTATTGTTTTCTATATAAAAACGATGAATTCACCATGGATTCGATTTTCCTATTCCTAGAGACTTTAAAGCGACAAAACATCCATCCTTATGTAATTAAAAAGCCTCATTTTCATATTTTTTCGTTTTAAAGAGGCTCAAAGAGAATTTGAAGTTGAATTATCAACAATTCTTGAAAATTCCTTATAAAGATGAGCTTTTAGAACAAATCCAAGATCTTGAGTTTTCGCCTTATAAGGTCCTTTTAAAATCTATAGCTGAAATTAAGATATTTAAGTGTTTATGATCATTTTTATAGGAATTGAACCTTCTATTCTATACGAAGAATCTCATAGTAAATTTGATGTTAGACTTTTCGCCTTCGATTTTCCGCTTCGATATCGATTCTCATCAGCTTATTATTCAAAATATGGAGGAATCCTTTCAAATATTAATAAATGTACGTCTTTTCTTATATTTTTCTTTATTTTATCTATAGTTGAAAAGCTCTATTATCTATATTCCATTTTTTCTATAGTCTCTCACTGATGAATTGAGTCTTTATGATGACTTCAAAATCAAGATCTATCTCAATGTCTATCATTTCGGGATCAATAACAAAGAACCTCAAATTCTGTTCGATATGTATTTCCTCAAACCCCACAATCTTGATGAATTATATGAGAAATTCATGCATTGTGTCAAAGAACTTTATGAGGAATTATTGAGAAACCATAAATTCTATGCCAAAGATCGTAAAGAAGAACGCATGGTCATCAAAGAAAAGGATAATGAGACCAGAGAAACTTCTGATGAGAATTTCAAGGAGAAAATCAGAAATTTGACTGATTTCTATAGCATAAATAATGCCATCAAGTCGTTTTTCTCGAAAATGAAAGTCCAAAAGCTGAAATTCACCTTCACGAAACTCATTATCTTAACAGATGGAATAGGCTTATCGATGAATCCTAATGAAAATGAGCAATTTTATGAGAATTCGAAATATTTCGGCTTATCTACTCTGATCATTTTGATAGGTTTTTCAGCTATTTTAAAGTCAATATCAACTTTTTTCTTTATAATCTAGGCAATAAACAGATAAAATATAACAATGAATATGGTTATATCGTTAATATGAACAATCTGAGGAAATTGGCTGCGAAATTAAATGGCGATTGTCTGGATTTTCAACAATTTCAAGCCATTTTCGCCAAAAATATCGAGAAAACTGACTCTTTTGTCTCGAAAAAGCCTGAATTCAAACAAAACTTCAATCTTTCAGGGTTTAAATTAACCATAAACCTCGATAAATTCCTAGCCAAGCCAATTCCAATGAATATGACTTCTTCTATAGAATTTCAAGAAAACAAGAAGAAAAAGTCCTTTTTTCTCTTGGAATTTTCCCTATAAAAACTAGGCTTTTCTCTAGGAAAAACATCACTCTTCATAGCGATTATTGTCTGATTTCTTTAGAAAACTTCGATATTTTGGTGCGAATGAGGCTTTTGGAAGGTTGGAAGTTGAAATTATCGCATATTTCTCATTCAAAAGGTCTTAAATACTTCGAATTTCTGTTTTTATCTAAAGAAAATTTTATAAAAGCCCTGCTTTCTTATAATTTCAATAACCATATCAAGCTTTTCTATAATATCAAGCTCGAAAGAACCCAAGAGTTTTCCTCTCATATCGAAATCCGCATTTATAGCGAAATGCCTGATTTTTATTATAAATTCATCAGCAATAAAAACGCCAATTCAATACAAACTCAAGGCCTTCTTGATCGTAGAGATCAAAGTCTTGATGAAATTATTAAGAAAGATCTATTAAGTAGTGCCTTAGATACTCTTTTCTCTGTGAAATATGAGAAAAACCTACCAAAATTAAGGATAAAGGCCAATTTCGTTGGGAAATTGAATGAAAACGCCATGATTGCCAATTGGGAAAAGTCCTGAAAAAACCTAGATTTTTCTATTAAAAAAGCCTTTTTTTCTTTAGATTCTATAAAGTCAAGAATTTGTCTTATCTTTTTATATGTAATAAGGGCAAAAGCGCGAGTTTTAAGGCTTATGCGCCAATGAATTATGTGGGTTTTCTTGAAGAAAACCTAGAGAAATTCTGCGAATTCAGACTTAGTCAAACCTTATTCCTAAAAACTGCGATTAATAGCCAGAAAAACAGCTTCCAAACTATCAATCATATGGAATATATACAGAAATATCTATTAATTAAGCTCATTTGGACCTCGAAATTCCTACTTCAGATAAAAATCGGGTTCAGGAATTGCTCTTATAAGGAGGAAAAGCAAGACTTTTATCTAATAAATCATTTAATTAAGAGTTTTTATCAAGGGTTTTGATAAACGAATTAAAGAAAAGCCTGAGTTCTTTAAATTTCAATGAAATCCTTATGGTCCCAGTCACTAATCAGATCAATAAATACCTTGTTTTCGATAGAAGTTCCTTTATATAGAATTATTAGAGAAAATCGCTTTAAAAATTAACTAGAAAGCTCGATTTCTGATAATAATGATAAAGAAGGCGTTTTTTTCTTTGAGAAATGGGAATGGACTTTAAATCGAGTGCCTTCTATAGATAATTTCTATAAGATCCTAGTGAAGGAAAGACGGTTTTTCCTAATAAAACGCTTAAAATCCTTAAAAATCCTGAAAATAATAGCAAAAGTCCTGATTTCTTCCATTTGAGGAACACCACAGAAAAGCCTTTCAACAACTTATTCATCAAATTCCTGGATTTCAAATTGACTCCTTCTTCAAAAAAGAATTATAAGACTCTTTTGATCTATAAAAATAGTCTTTTAGATAATCATGCGATTCAAGTTACAGTGAAAATGGGTATAAGGAAATTCCTTTCAGCTTATGTATGTTCAGATTGTGACGAAGAGTTCTATAAAAGCACTTTGGAGAGCTTTTTCCATGAGAAATGCGCCAAAATACTCAATGAAGAGAAAAAACTCGTCAAACATGTCTATAGTATTCATATTCTTCATATGAGAACTATGCAATGGAAACAAAACCAATCAATTCCTAAACTTAATGAAATTCCTTTGAATGTCTATTTGGAGAATTTCAAGAAATCTCTCAAATCTCAGGAAATCTATGCCAAATATCTCCCAAGTCCAGGACAAGGAGCCAATTTCACGTTTGATAATTTGAAGAAGATCTTGAAGATGATTTTGGTGCAGGATTATCAGAATTTCCAAAAAGATGAAAAGGAAGATCCTAAAAAAGAGGAGTTCTTGAATTTCTCCTTGGTGTTAGAAAAAGCCTATATGTTCGATAATCTGCAAATTCATTTCCCAGGATTATTGGAGAAAAGCGAAGAACTCATTCCTGTAAGGAAATTTCCTTTATCTTCTATTAAAAGTCCTCTTTTTTCTTAAGGCCCAAAGCAAATTGCTTGAGGAAACGATCCAAGAATATAGGAAAGTCCTTGAGAATTCCTTTGATCTTTCCCTCCAAACCACGAAATCCGATTTAATCGATTATTATAACGGGAAAGCCTATTGTTATAGCTTTCTTCTATCCCATAAACTTCTCCTAATAGTTTCTTTTCCTCATGTTTCCTTCTCAGAATTCAATTCCTCACAAAAAGACATCTATAAATTGGAATATTTCCTTTTGGATATCGATTATTTCGAAAATAAGGACACTGAAGAAAAAATCGATTATAACAATTATTTACAACATGAAGAATTATTATCGCATATTAAAAGGAATATAGCTGAGAATTTTAAAAAGGTCTTCTGTAGAAGCGTCTATCAAGGATGCACTCGAGATCTTAAGATTTATCTTAGCGATATCAATGAAGCTATCACTTATTGCAATAATTCACATTTCGAAATACCTTTAGCACAATTATTCAGTCTTATTCAGGAGATTTTTTTACCCAAAGCCTTGAAAAATAAACACGAAAATATGAGGGTTTCTACTGAAAACTTCAGTAATTTCAAAATCAAAGCTAAGAAAATAAAAAAGAAAAAACCTAGTCAATGTTGTGAGGAAATCAATGCTGGGAAAAATCCAATGATTAGTCCGAATTCTCCTTATTTAAGGAAATTTCGATCTCAATTCTTGGGAAATGTTGATGAATTCGAAGTGCTTAGCATACCCAATATCGAAGTCATTAATTGGATTTTTATGAACATCATAGAGTTTTTCTTCAAGAAAATACATGATACCAATTATTTCGTGAGCCATGGAGCTGGATTCGATATTATACTTGAGAAAATCAGGGAAAAAGGACAAGAAAATCTATTGGAATATCTGAATTCCTCTAAAAAACAAGTATTTTTTTATTATTAAAGCCTTTTTTAAATTAAAGACTTTGATTTCAAGTCTTTCCATAAAGATGAGGTTTATTTCATTTCCCTGAAAACTGAATATATCCTAGGCAATGGGGGTTTCTTTTTTTCTAATGAAATCAATCTAAAATGTCTCTTTTTTCTTTAGATGCGGCTTCCACAGAATTCCATAGTTTCGTGGAATCGATTTTCGGCAATGATCCAAAATTCCTAGAAACTGAATTCCAAAACTTCAAATCCTTTCTCCGCATAGATTTCTTCACTTTTATCGAAGAAAAAACCAATCTCCAACCTCATTTCCTCATTAATAAGACCCCTTCCTCACCCACTTGTTTCAAAGTAGTTCCTGATTATTTCCTAGAAGAGAATAAATGCAGGCTTCCAGCGAAAATCTTCGATTTGAAGTTTCTAACCGAAACTTTAATCGCCCAAACAGTAAAAATATTCAAAAGAAAAAGCTTTTTTTAGTGTTTTTCCTAGAGTTTGGAAATCCTGAGATTTAAGAAAATCGAAGGTTCGGAAGATATTCAAAAGATTCGAGATTTGTTTTCTCAATTATCGCATTTCCAAAAAAACACATTCCAATATAAGGCCGTGCTTGAAAAAGACAACCAAATACGCATTCTTTTCGAAGAACTCCAAAGTCCTCAATCGAAAGCTGAATTTAAATTAGAGAAAATCGATCGATTATTCTATGTCATAGAAGCCCCTTGTCTTCATAATGAACCTTCATCTCCTTTAAAATATAAGAGTTTAGTGCCTTTTTGGAGCCTCATCCTCGTGAATCAAAAGGAAAAAGACGTCTTTTTCGAAGTTTCACAAAACCTGCCTTTGATTCGATCTAATAATTCGATAAAATCAGATATTTTAATTGAGAAATTGCGGCTTTTCTTCGATAATGTCCTCAATAGAACCAATATTCTAATCCTGATCCAGGATCTCAAAGAAAACCTCATTTGTCCTGATAATTTGATCATTCCATCCTTCGATCCCAAGGAAAAAGAAGTCTTAATCAAAGAATCTATCGAAAAACCCTCTTTAAAAGATTCCAACACCTCGAAAAACAAGTCTTTGCAATCTGAAGGAGTCAGTAGTAGAAAAACAGGCTTTTCAAGAAAAACCCTAGTTCCTAAAGTTCCCATTGATTCTCAATCGAATAATATCGTGAATTTGAATCTCCCCCCGAAGAAAAACTATGAAGTCCCTTTAGTATATCGACGTTATTTCATGATTTTCTTCGGATGCGAAAAAGGGAAAGTGTTGAAATCGATGCTTCTTCATTTCTTCAGTAATTTCCTAGTCCAAAATAAGAATAATATGTATACATATCTCGGTTTATATGAGAAAGAAGCCTATATTTTGACCTTCAATGCGAAAGAATTCTCAATTATCGAAGCTGATAACGAGAATTCGCAGAAATTCGAGCCTCTTTCTGAGGAAATCCTCAAACATCGAAATCCTTGTATTGAATTAAATGTCTTTTCAATGAATGAGATGAATCCAGATGCTTTGAATTATTTCACCAAACATATAATATCAGCCAAAACCAATGAAGAAATCAAATTGATATGCCATTCTTTGGTTCGGAAGGAAAAAGTGAATCTTCCGAAAGAAATCACTGAGCATTTATTAGATGAAAAATCAAAGAAATTGTTCAAATTCAGACTTCCAGATTATATTGAAAATATGCCTGTTTTCTTGATATATCTCAAGCAACATTTCCTCAAGAAGATCTTTACTCATAACACAGTATCGCAGGAAAGTCTCATCCAACCAGCGCTTTCCACTTTGAGTTCTTCTAGAAATCTCGAAATCAGAGAAAGTCTCGATGAAGTCAATATGATCAATGGAAAGAATTCATTGGCAAAAAGAAGCATTTTCAATTTCACTGATCCTGAAGGAATTCATCTCGAAGAACAAATCGCAGGAGGCGGTTTTTCTATGAAAAATCTAAGGAAATTTGTCCAGGTGACTATGGAAAAAAGCGAATATTGCTTCCTGTTCAATTTCCTCAGAGAAATCAATGGATTGCCCAATTTATTAGAACAGGGCTTCGGATGGTGCATTTTCCTAGTTTTCATCAATATAAAGTCCTCGATATATTTTCTCTTATATATTCTCTTATATATTTTCTTTATTTTCTTATAGGAAATATACAGACCCTGAAAATCCAGACCGTTTTCTCTTTACAGATCTTAAAGAATTCGAAGATCCTTTGACTCTAACCAAAGCTAAAGAACTCCATCTTCAATCCAAGCCTTTAATTCCGAATTCTCCTTTTTGCCCTATATTTCAAGCTTCTAATCTAATTAACGATCCACATATTAATCTCCAGGAATTGGAAAACCATAATTCTTTTATTGAGAATGATGATAACATTTTGGAACTAGAACTTCGAAATAAAGGAAATCTCAATGAAGAACATCTTCTAATCTTTTTAACAGAAATCTTCAATCAAGTGGTTTGTGATTATATGTTCGAAACCTCTTTTCAATCGATCTATTCTATATATCTCTCGAACGGAAAAGCCATGTCTTTACAGGAAATCCAGGAAATCAGCATCGATTTCCTCGATTCCTTAGATCAAATCCTCAATAATTTCAAATATGATTCCACTTCTGTGCAAAAATGCGTCTTTTCACATGGTTTCTTAATGACTTCTCTTATAAATCTTTGTAAGGAAATCAAAAGGATCTTCATTATCGAATTTTCTAAGAAACTCAATAAATATGATCATGAAAATTATTTCCCTTTCGTCTTTTATTTAGAAATCAACGAACCTGAAAGTCTTCATAAATATAACAAATATCGGCTTTTCAAGAAATTAGAAGATATGGCTGATTATTTCGATAAAAGCTATAATAATGACATTGAACGTTTTATATTGGAAAATCCCAAAATCAACCTTTTTCTTTCAAGTTTTTGTATTCAAAAGAATTTCGATTGTGGCAAAGATCGCGAAATTTGGACCGATTCAGAAATCAATAAGATAAGGAATTACGATTCTATGGAATTTTCAGCTTCTAGCAATCAGAAATATAAAACCACGAGAAACTTCTTTTTCAAGGCTTCGATTTCTTTAGGGAAATTGGCGGTTTCGGCTTATAATATGAATTGGGAATTGATGACCAAAATAAAGACTTCTTTGAAGAAAATCGAAGATTGGTCGATTGAAAGATCCGCGGTTTTCAAACATGTGATTTTGCAGAAATTAGGCTTTTATGGATATAAGATGAATTTGAAGCGGAAAAACGTGAGGAAAATCGAAAATGATTATATAAATTCAATGAATCAGCTCTATTATTTCAAAGGAAAAGAACAGATAAAAGAAGAGGAAAAGAAGGAAGATGAAGGGAAACTCACAGTCACTAAGGCTGTAATGAATAGAATAGAGAATTTATTCCCTGTGAAGGAAAACAACGAATTTGTGAAATTCCAGGATTTATTCAAAAAAGTAAAGATTTTCTTTTTATTTGATTTTTCCTTTAATATTTCCTTTAAAAAATGTAAAAGTTCACTAATGTGACTCTTCAAATCATGCGTCAAAAACCTTCTTTGAAGAAAGCTCCAGATTCTCCAATAGATCAACTTTTTTTTTGTGATGAAATCCATCGTCAAGCCTTCAATTTTATTTCCCAAGCCAAGAAATTCTATGTTTCTTCTTTATTGAAACGCCAACTTTCTATTCTCATAGAACTATCTCCTAATGATATCAGTTATCCCACTTCTTTGAAAACTAAATTCGTGGCCAATTTCAATAAGAAATCCTCACGTCTTGCCTCACAAAGAATCCCTTTTATGTTGTTATATTTCATGAGCAATGCTACAAATGGCCTTTTTTTGATGGAAAGCTCTTATAAATTAGATCGAAGCGATGAAAAAAGCGAAAAGGAACTTATCGAAGTGCCTGTATTGGAAAAAGTGATGAAAGAAGAAAGAAATGAGAAGAAAAGGTCAGAAGTCGAAAATAAGCAATTAATGGATTTCTTCTATTTATTGTTAGATGGTTGTGTCAAGATTTTCGAGGTTTTCTTCTTTATTTAGAAACTTTATTTGACTTTTTCGAGTTTTTAGGACCATTTCTATCAACAGATCGAAAACACCTTTAATATAGACAGTTTTTCTTTTAATAAAGCGAAAAAAGTCCTTAAATTTTATTTAGGAAATCAGAAGAAAAAACTCAAGAAATTCGAGAAATTCGAAGATCATAATATCGATCGAATCATGGAAAAGTCCTTTAAAAAGTCTTTATTTTCTTCATAAAATCCATGTTTTTTTTTAATTAGTGAGAATCTTTTGAGAAATCAAAGCCTTTTCTTTGATTCTCGTTCGGAATTGGCCTTCGAAAAGTCTTCTCATCCTAGCAGTTCTCCTGATTTCGTGTCTTTTAATAGGAATTTCTCAATCCTTAAGAAATTCGAGAATAATATCCTTTATATAGCTAAAATCACCTTTGAGAAAACAGATTTCATCCTTGAAATCAATTATCTTTCTTTGAACGAATCAAAGAAAACCTTAAGTCTTCCGATCATAGAAAAGGAAAAACAGATTCTGCATCGA
>Ga0302186_10000657_pt1 | contig 30378 bp, 23 predicted proteins | sample II_Bog_E1_2_FD_198782 | JGI IMG/M metagenome (GOLD analysis project Ga0302186, IMG submission 198782) | Peat permafrost microbial communities from Stordalen Mire near Abisko, Sweden - II_Bog_E1_1 | ecosystem: Environmental > Terrestrial > Soil > Wetlands > Peat | place: Sweden: Abisko... | reverse complement strand
AATACGAACTACCCTTAAGGTCTCTCACCTATGACATTCAGCTGGCCGATAGCATTGCTTGCCTTTAATTGAGCCAACATTATTACAATGCATCCTCCAGCATCCTTGATGTTCAATACATTTTTCCCATTAATCCCTAAGCCGCAATCATTAAATTTTAAGTTCAATTTGGATAAACTCAACTTCGAGGAATTGTTAAAGAAAAGGAAGAGGCCAACAAATAATATAATTAAAATAAGAAATAAGGTGTAGGAGTGGCCTACGGGGAGATTAATGAAAAGAGCAGAGACTTAATGAGGGTAAAGTTGGGAAACGTAGGAGTGAATCAGAACGTGAAGATTAAGTTGACCTTTGCGCACGAGGTGAATATCTCATACAACACTTTCTACGAGTTTAGACTCAGCCCAACTATGACTCCTCGGTATGTTAGTAATCTCCCTGCGGAGAATATAAGCTTCAATAAATTCAATTCTGGAAAGCCAATCAAAGGCTGCCAGTGGAACATGAGGATACTGGTCAAGTCAATGAGGAAACTACAGAGCTTCTTCTCGCCATCTCACAGTATTGGCCCCAACGCCAAGGAAATCGACTAATTTACTTCTGAAATTCTTATCACTGAGCCCGCCCTCCGACCAGATCGCGACTTTTCCCTTTGCTACACTTTCGAATTCTGCAATAAGCCTAATTATTTACTAAATCATAATGATAACTGCACTATTGCAGCAGTTTCATTTATTCCTAATCTCTGCCCGCTTGTCTGCTCTGAAGCCAAAAATCACATTTAAAATTCTTTACCTTACCCTGTTAGCCTTTCACATAGCAAGGCTGAATATATTTTTATGCTGGATAGAAGTGGGTCAATGGATGGCACTCGAATTTAGCAAGCCAAAAAATCACTTATAATATTCCTGAAAAGTTTGCCAGAAGATAGTTATTTTAATGTTATAAGCTTTGGAACTCATTATTTTCCAATGTTCAATAAAAGTTAAAAAAATGATCTCTCATCTATTGAGAAAGCTATTTTAGAAGTCTAAAAGATGGACGCAAGATTGGGAGGAACCCAAATTTAGGAAGCATTGAGGTGGATATTCAATCAAAATTTGCATCCTGGATACCCACAACAGTTGTTCCTTCTCACAGATGGAGCAGTAGAAAAAACCAAATCGGTCATTAAGTTGGTCGGGGAAAATATACATCATGCCCGAGTTCATTGCATCGGCATCGGCAACGGTTGTTCGGAAGCCCTTATCAACGGATGTGCAAAGAAGGGACGCGGATATTCGATTTTCATCTCAGATAAGGAAGATCCGTCGCCACTCATCATATCTCTGCTGTAAAAATCTCTTTCACCAGTAATCAGTAAGATGAAGCTGAGTTATAATCGATCTAAGGTCGAAAGCATTGTTCCAAATCCAGATAAAATACCTTATATTCTCAAAAATGACTTGGCTAATTTTTACATACAATTCAAAGAAATACTCAAGGTGCCTTTTCCAATTTAAATTTAATATGAAGATAGTATTGGGTCCAAGTTTAAAGAGTCAGTTGAGATTAATCCATAAAATGCATTGCAATGCTCATTTATAAGTACTATGGCTAACTTTAAGCGCATTAGGGCATTGCAAGATTTGCTCAATGGTCAAGAGCAACAGGATCATCTTTATTATGTTAAAAAAATCGACAAAAAAGACTTGTAGTAGCAAATAATAAAGGAATCTATCGATAATCAAGTGCTGACTGATCTTACCGCGTTTGTCTGCGTTAATATTAATTCTTCTGACTAATTAAACAAAGCTAATCTCGGTTATAAGAAAAAGAACATAAATATTAAACCTATGAATCCGGCTGACCATTTTACAAATGTTTAATTTTACAGTGAGAATGATGAAGAAGACCCTCTTTAGGCATGTTGCATGTATGTAAATTAATGTTGCATATAAATTATATAATAGGCACCACCTTAAAATAAAATTGTTGAAAAAAAGATTACCTAAAAAAAGAATCGAGCAATTCCAATGTTTACCCGAGACTCTGCTAATGATAAGACAGCATATATTAATGGAGTAAATCTTGAAAAGACTATTTAACTAAACCAAGACTTGAAAATCATCAAAAGTCAGCAAGTAAATGGGTCATGGATAAGCAGATAAATTTTATCTTCCCTATATATAAAAAAAGATATTGATGGGTTGGATTAATAACTGATGAAATCATATAATAAAAATGTGACAAAAGAGCCCTTTTGGATAACTTTTCTGGTGATAAAATATATCTAAAAAATGTTAAAAGGGCATGCTGAATTTTCAATGATTCTAAAAAAAGCACAAGAATTTATTTCAAAATCAATGAATAAAGCTCACCTGGAAGATATTTATGGCAAAATATTTCAGAAACAATGATAGTCATCTATTCAAGATCAATTATTTTTAATATCTATATTATTACAAGCGTAAAAGAAGTTAGCTGATCATTAATTAGCTAATCAAAACTAAAGCACATTTGAAAGATCATCCGCATATTTTATTAACAATATAGTTAAACTTTATTATCTCCATGTTTTGTCATTTTTCTCTTTTTTGCACATTAAGTGATAATAATTTAAGGAAACATTCTTTATATTTGATTAATTAATCATGTATTTTATTGAGATTCACTTTAGTTTAGTAAAGAATTTAATCTAAATATACTTTCTAAAATTTTAATAAAATTTAAAGATTTAAACATTTTAATTGGAAAATAAAATTATCCCAACCGAAAGTCTGTTTAAAGAATTCATAATTAACTGCTCAGTCAGTTACTTTTAATCACATTATTTTATTCAGAAATAAATATTTAATACTGTGCCTTCAAATAACAACAGGAAAAATATTTTATTAATAGAAGTGAAAGAAAGAAGAAAAAAGCATTTGAGATTGCAGTTTAAAGGAATCTCTTACAATGTTAATTTTATTGATTGAATGGATGATCCATGTCATTAACAAAATACATAATATATTTATTTTAAATTATAATTCTTTCATAATTGGTTCGCTTTGATTGTGTTCTAAATCAAATATATTGAAAGTATATAATTTACTGGATTATAGCAAAAGCATTATTTAAAAATTGAATAATCTGTAGCGTTCTTTTAAAGATAATATAAATAACTATTTAAACTGATCATCAAAAGTAAGACTATGCAAAATATTTACCCTTATTTGAATGTGGTAATTGCACCAATGATTCTCAAATATAATTTATCAAGACAAATATAATTGATAACTAGCTTTGAACTTTCCATTACAGGGATCATATTCAATATTTTGGAAACAAAGATAGGTGAGAATGCTACTTTTTACGATAATTTTTGATGTTTAATTCCCAAATAAGTTCCATCATAATAATATTTTAGTTATTCATCAAATAGAAAATTTAATTACTTACTAATTTCCAAATGTTTTCCTAATCTTACTCTTAAGAAAGCCCGTTAGACTCTCAGCATATTTTTTCACCCTCAAGTGTTAACAATTTGTAGCAGAGAATGAGAGATGTAATTCAACTACTACAGAAAAACAACTCTAAATTTCCGCAATATCTTCCGAGTGAAAGTCAGCTGAAGGAAATACTGTAGCATTGCTTTAATTGTTATGATCAACTTGATTTCATAACTTTGGAGTACTCTAAGCATCCAGTTAATTATCTTTAACCAAAATCAATGGCAGAAAACTCTCACAAAATAATGAGGATTTCCAAATATTTGGTTAAAAACATTAGTCATTGGGTAGATAGTTACTCTCTTGAACTGATGAAGCGAATAGCTGAAGGACAATATTTTTCTCCGCTAGTTGAACCGCCAACGGTTCGCTGTTCTCTTTGTAAAAATCACGTTTAATAAATAGCTATTAGATAAGTTCGTAACTCTCTCCTTGGTGATTTCAATCTCAAAGAGATGTTTGATGAATAATTGAAAGAAGAAAAATAAATGTAAAGATTAAAATAGAATAAGAATCCAAAAGAGGGGAATTAGTACATTGGATCAGTTAATTATTTGACTCGAATTATTAAAGAAATGGAAGAAAGTGCTAAGGGATACGATAAGTTAGTTTAAAAAATTGAGAAAGACGAGGAAGTTAACGATGATATGGCTCTTCTTTTCTTAGAAGAACTTGTTTATAAAATGAAAATTAAGTTAGGAGAAAAATCAAAAGCCCGCCTCCGCAAAATTATGAAGGGGTTGGAAAGCAAAGATAGCTTGAAAGAGGCTGAGAATATTCGCCGAACTCATACTTTAGAAATATAGCAAGTCATTAGCCTTCTTATTTTGTCCGAGTTACCAAAGATAAACAAAATGAAGCATCCTACTCCCCAAGATATTCTGTTAAAAAGACTAAAAGATTAAAATTTTAAGCTTAAGGCATAAAGAAATAATCTCTATGCTAGTGAACATTTGAACTTGATAATTAAAAAGGAAAAAGAATCAAAGGAAAATAATCAAAATTAGTATTATGACAAGGACCAATAAAATTTATTTAATCGAGAAAGCGAAGAACTCAATTAAGAGAGCAGTGTATAATCTATCAAGAAAAGGAGAACAAAAGTACAACTATCACGTCTCTCTCATTCCTCCCAACAGGAAAATGGAGGCAAATTAGAACCTGCTGTTATTGCCAAAGCTAAAGTTGCAACGTAAGGGCGATTGCTTCCCAACAAGAAGAAAAGCGAAAAACAATTAAAGAGATTATCCATATTTAATGCACAAACACTTATGAGGGGTTATAAGCCATCATAATTAAGTGTTACTTTCGATAAAACTATAAATTAGGGAAGCGATTAAAATTTACCAAGTTTGGGGTGTGTGGAAGAGGAAACCAATGAAAGCCAGAAAAGGATAGATTGTGGATGCCAATGGGAAGATCCATCTGGGGGATCAAAAAAAAGTGGAAAAAGCAAAAAATCCGCCAAAGAACAGATTTCTACAAAAAAATAAATAGATGAAACTGATCCTAATAATGGTCGACGTACAGCCAATAGAACTAATAAGGACATTGGCAATGGCAAAAATTCAACCCAAATGACAGCCGCTAACGCTCAGAAAGGGAGAAAATCTTTAACTAAAAAATAGCAGTTTTACAATGCCTCCACAAGCAAAGGCGGTTCTGACCCTTTAAAATTTTTGATAAAATAAGGTAAAAGTCATCTAATAATGAAAAGGAATTCAAAAAATCAAAATCAAACAAGGACTATGTAGGATGAAAAAGATTACAATTATAATAGTTAAACTTGTCGAAATAAAAATGAAACAATGGAAGATTAGCAAAACAAAATAAAATAACAATAAAATATCACGAATACAATAAAATCAGGGAGAATGGGAATGGATAATTTAGAAACCAAGGAGAAAGAGGAATAACTCAAATAGCAATAGAGAAAACAGAATTTAGGTTTCAATAAAAGCAGTAAGGCATTTAAAATGCTTCGGTACGCAACTGAATTTGAAGAATCAATAGATAAAAGAAGAGAGAAAAAAGTTAAAAATGTTCTTTTTAAGCCTGAACACTTGTCCTTCTTTGGAGGAGTCAGCGAGAGTTATTCGTACGAAAAGAGTAAATTATAATAAACTGAGGAATACTTAAGTATTCAATAAAAGAACCAGTTTCTAAATCTATTAAAATATGTCACCAACTTGAAAAACTTTAAGAATACATTTTTCTAAAACGTAATTGTTTTTCTCTCAAAGCCCTTCTAAACAATCGAAAAAAACTAAATTAATTTCAAACTGTTCGATGACAAAAAAATTTACAATTGCATCTTAAAGTTAATTATCTACCATAAGAAAAAATGTGGAAAGGCCATCTGTGACCATATGCTAAATCTGGGACTTCTAATTGGTTTTGTGCAAACTCAATGATAAATGTTTATGCAATCTGCAATTAAACAGGATTTATTAATAGTGATAGCATTAAATTTATTAGCATAATTAAATGAAAAGATTAGCCATCGCATTTGTAGCACAAGGAAGTATCCCCTTTAATGTTATTTTCACAACACTAAAGGTTTTTCCGACGAGCTATATTTATTTATTGAACCAGAATCACGAAGTTTTGGAGGATATTCATAAAAATATTTTACATCGATCGGCTGAGTTGGGATAACAACAATACGAACTTTTAAGCAGATTATGCTACTTCTAAGATTTGTAAAGAAAAAAGGAGTGCTCTGCAGTATTTATAGAGCAATTTGAAATAATTCAACTCGAAAGTTATTCACCATAAATAACTAATGGACTTCAACAAATTCTTGAAGAGTGTCTCTGATTTACATTGCAAATCAATAATTATGCTTATTTAGAAATAAATTATCCAGATCAGCATTTTCCTTTTTGAGAACAATCTTTAGATATTTTTTTATTTCCCTCCTCGAGTCTCATTTTATAATATTCCACTAATTATGGACTTTAATTATCATCCCAAAAGGGTCTAAATTTGGGAGGAATAGTTGATTTACATGTTTTGCAATAGAAGCCATGACAGTCCGGACATTAATGTTAATGAATTGGAATTTATTTTGCACGTGGAAGCCGAATTTATCCACTTTATTGAGATGTCCTGATTTTTACATCACTAGATTTGGTATTTACAGGTGTAAAAGTATCAAATTGTGGTTTTCTAATATTTAAAGACACTGTGACAGTTGATATTTTATTTTTATGCAAAGATGATGCAACTTTATTAGAGTCCTTATTGGCCAAGTATATGTTTTATGGGCAAGTTTATTAAGCAGAGGTATTTAAGCTGGAAGAGCGAGATAAATTTATTTTTCTATCCTGTCTGCCACCATTTCCAGTAACTTTTATTGCTTGTTTAGAATGAGTGTATGTTCGAATTTATCTGTTGGGTATTCTAGACTTAATTTATTTTAAGCCAATTATATTTTCAATATTAAGGATTGCGAGATCCTCTTTCGTTAAATCAGTGTAGATTAAGTTAGAATTCAATTAAAGTTGATCTTTAGCATAACTACGCTTAGTAGTCTTAAGTTCTGTTCTATTTGTTTCTTTAAATGAAGTAGGGATTGTCATGCTTTTACGTTCATATTGAGGTTGTGGAAAATCATCAAATTGTATTGATTCTATATCTATTCCACCACTATTTTTGGAAGAATAGAGTTCTTCAATATTTAAAGGTTTGAATATGTCACTTTTTTTGATATTGTTGGGAAAAGTTTTTGTCTTGCCTATGTGCTAACTAGGCCTAGTATGTAGACTTTTATGTGAACAGATTCTATCAACTGAATAATAATCCCCACAAATATCGCATTTAAGTGGATCATGTCGAGACTATTGGTTGATCATTTTATGTTTTGAAACTTAAAATAAATATAATTTATTGCTATATATATGGAAAATACAAAAAATAACGACTACCTCTTTCTTTTAAAAATTAATTTGATATAAAGGAAATAACTAATGCTGTTATTAATAGCTATTCTTATCTTAGAAAAACTTTAACCTTTTATTTTTAAGATCTATTTAAAATTATTTTGTGATTGTGTCAACCTCTTATATTTATTTGACAGATAAAACTGTGAAATAAATATATAATAATTTATGCTATTAGAAAATGGTTAGAATGTTTTGAGAGGTTCAAGAAGCTTTGAATTGAAATGACTAGTGCATTCTTAATTAATAAAAGGACCATTTCACATCTGTCAACTGGAACATTCATAAAAGTTGCTTTTTAGTTAGTATAAAAATTCTCTCGGAATTATGGCGAGTGTTGCTCACAATACATAGTCTCTTTTATTTTTGTCGTTTATTTGAATGCTTTTAGTTGTTGAACTTTTTAACAGCTTTATATGAATTCTATTGATGAAAATTATATTATTGAGAAAATCATAGGATTTCACTAACTCCAAATTTAAATAGAAAAGCATTTGTTGATTTTCATATTTGATGACCAGTTTAAGCCATCAATCAAAGATTCTGTGTGGTGGTAAAATATAATTATTGTTCTTTTATTAAGGATAATATGAAGATAATAAAAAGTAATTAACTCTGATACAGCAGATAAACATATCATTACTGCTAATTTTATTTTTTTTATCCTCAATATACTTAATATTACTCCATCATAATAACACCCCAAACATGAAACCAATATTGTAAAATTGATATTTATGAGTCAGTATGAAGAAATTAGAGTATAAATCTGCAAAAGAAGCATTTTATTATTGTATATCGATTATTTATCGTTTTTTATGAATTTGCTAGAAAGAAGATAATCTTTCCATTCTATGCATCCAAGCTATCCTATTGTAATTATTGTCAGCGATATATTGATAATATAAATTATTAATAACTCAGCTTAACTCAACAACATAAATTATATTTTATATTCAAATCACATGAAAATCACATGCTAATCATCCGAGATAACTTCTTCAATCTTTTCAACATTATTGTCTAATTAGAATATGAAAATTATCTGGCTTTCATTTTTTAATTTTATTTTAAAGCATTAATAAATATCTAGTTTTCATGGAAGTAGATATATTGCGTTTTAAGTCTACACTTTAAAAACTAATCATAGAAAATGTCAAGAAACAAATCTTTTACGGGAAAAGGTTGTTTTCGGGCAGATATGTTGCAGTTTTTCAGTTTATTTGACACAAAATATATTGAAATTTCCAATGATCTCTTTAAATTTTGAAAAAACAGTCGACATTATCAAATACCCAATAAATTCCTTCAGAATTCCTGTGAAAGTATAAAACACTTATAATTTAAATCAAAATTGTGTGTCTGAATATTATATCTAAGTTTTTATTAAGCGATTGCTGCCCATTTGATGAAAGAAAACGACAGCAATACTTTACAGATGATCAAAAAGATATAGAACTACATGTTCGACCTGAATCACAAAATTGGGGAGGGCAGCTTTAGCCAAGTCTATCAAGGCACGGACTTTATCAAAAACGCCCCAGTTGCTGTGAAACGAGTTCGTGTGGGAGATATCAGAAGCAAAATTGCGACTCGCCTTCTTGAATGCGAAATATCCATCCTTAAAATAGTGAACCACCCTAACATTATCAAATGCTTGGATGTCCATACTAGTATCAATAATTGCTATATTATTATGGAGTTGTGCGAAGAAGGAGATCTCGATATGGAGCTCAAAAAAAGAAAAACTTTCAGAGAAGGAGAAATAGCCAATATCATATATTCAGTTTTTAAGGCACTTTAATACATGTCAAGTTTACATGTTGTTCATCGAGATCTTAAAGTTTCAAATGTATTCTTGCATAAAGGTTCCTATAAACTAGGAGATTTTGGATTTGCCATAAGGGCAAATCAGATTTTCAAAGATATAGCCATCGGAAGCCCTGTATATATGAGCCCAGAAGGTCTTATCAGTAATCTTTACGGTCCCAAAACAGATGTTTGGTCGTTCGGTTTGCTCATATACGAGTTGCTACATGGTACTACTCCTCTTGTCTGTTGTAAATCTGAATAATAATTGAAAAAAAAAGTATTATAGCCTCCGCTACTAACAAAAGATATATCTCAAGATCTGAAATAATTAATATTAAATTGCCTAAATATAAATGAAAAGGAAAGATTTACAGTTAAACAAATCAGCTAAAGCACCTATATTAAAAGAATTAAGAGATAACTTGATGGGGAGATGGAGATTTAAAAAGATTTAACGTTAACAGTAAATTCAACTGAAACCAGCATGTCTGAAATGAGTTCGTTGATTTTCCCTCCAATTTCATATGATAATGCAGTTTCTTTAATTCATTATTGCAGACTCATCAATAAGGTATTGACAATGTCTCCCTCACAATTTCAAACATTGCCAAAATTTCTTATATGGATTTCTTTTAATCTAATGAGATGTCAAATATTGATGACTGATATTAGTGCAGAGAAACAAGCCAATCTAAGGGAAGTTATAAAATAATACAATGAAAAGTATCTCACAGCCTACGGTTTTTCGATGATCAATACTATCAGTTATTAATAAATATCGAACGAATGCGAGAGAAAAATACAAAAATAGTCAAAACTAAGTAGTCATCTTCGACTTCTTTGCAAAGAAAGCGAATTACTGATTCATTGCTTATAATCTGGAGGCCTGGAATTGTTCAGTAAAAAAAGCAAGGCGAAACAGTTTATGAACACAATCACTTCTCGTTAATGATATTATTATTTTCCATTTGCCATTTAATTCATCAAAATAGATAACAGATAGGATTAATTTTATCAACAGGAAATTATGCTTTTATTGATTAAATTATGTATATTCCTTGAACTTTTTGCCAAATAAAACTGATTAAATATTATAAATATAAATTGGAGATTGTCTTTCTGATTCTATAATAAGATTAAATTATTTCACTTATCTTTTTTGTATTGTGAAAATATTTCAGACATTTTATCTTTGCTTTTTTCAATCTATTTTTCCCTTTTTTCCTTCATTTAATTGCTAAAAAATGTAATTGATATATTTTTGGAATGATATACAATCAGAGAATCACTTTTGCTTGAGTGGATACCGATAATCGGAATGTCCAGATTGTCTCTTGACTATTGTTGTTCCCTTGATGTCATAAACCTATAATATTTCCCATTCTAGTAAATTCTGGCCATCTAAATAAATATTTTGCACGGACGAAAGATAAATGAATTCTGAATAAAAACTGTTGTAATTGGATTCTATGGTAATTTTAATTTTGAAATCAAAACTTAGTTGCTCATATATTTCATTCAAAATCTTCTAATAACTTCTGAATAAGCTTTTATCCTCCAAAGTTTAAATAGAAAGCTCTTTTAAATCTTACATTTTAAAATTAATTTTGGGAAAAAAGCCTTTAAAGAATAATAATAAGTTGGGAACAGTTGCAGCTACTTCATATTTGCCTTGGATATTAACCCTGAACAGTCTCGAATTATTGAGGAATTGACACCATAATGACCTGATTTCAAGCCCTTATTTAGTTGTATAAAATTATGCATCCATTTTATAGGTTGGATTTGCTTTAAAGTATTCGAGTAGATTCTTACAGTTTTAATTGTCAAGATCCATATATCTTATTAACTTCTATTAATCAATGATTTCTCCTTTTCCGAATACAAGATGCAAAAATCTTAAAACTGATATTTCCCAGCAATCAGTGTACGTGATATGCTGGCCCTCATCATAAAATTAGATAGGCTTATATGAAACAGGATCCGGTATTGATAGTATTTTTTGATTTTATGAGCTGATGTCATAAGGGGGACTCTTTTACTCTTATTTTTCCTCCATTTAATATAAATACTCTTTCAAAAGTAAATTATATTCTTTGATTAATTACTCAACTGATAGAGTGAGAATAGAGCTGTTTTATTTACCTTCTCTTATTTTGTATATTTAATTATCTCTATGAGTATATTTATGTTTAAAGCTAGTTGTGAAATTTGAAAGCACAACTATTCTATTAAATATCATAAGAAAAGGTCTTTTCAGGATACTTTTCTTGTAAAAATACGACAGTTAATAAAAATCTTGGAAATAAAATAGTTATTGTCAAAATTGAAAAGAATCATCACTCGATCATTGGTAATTTTTATGAAGTTACTGTTTTTAATCTGAAATTATTAAAATTATTAATTATTTCTCCTCGTTTGGTATTTGAATGTATTATATGATAAACCACAAAAGACGAAAAAGTTTGTCTTTTGCAGATTTCACCTCACAAAATTTTAGACCCTTTATTACCGCACAGCATTTACAGTTGCTAAAAAGTAGCCCTCAGGAATCTTCATCATTTCCATTTCAGAAAGAGAAAAAGTATATTGGGGCTTAGCCTATCAATATGGAACTCAATAGTTTTAAAAGAAAATTATCAAATTATCTACAAGAGCATCAGAACTGTCGAAATCTTTCATAGAAAAAAGATTCTCATCTGAAAGGAGATGAAGGTGATAATTATAAATCGGCATAGTCTTCGAAAATGTAAGCATCTCATGTCAAATAAGTTTACTTCAATAAGCTCTCTAATAACATAATCAGTCGTAAGAGTATTCGCGAGTGTTTAAAAGGTTGGGCTTCTTGTAAGCAGAAATAAAAAAATTAAGAGAAATATAGTGACCAAAATTTGTATGTTCCAAAATAAGAGACTGGAGAGAAAAAGGATATCTCAAAATCAGTGTTAATAGTTAAACAGTCTGATAAGCATAAGAAGAAATTAATACTAACAAAAAAACAGCAATTTGAAAGTGAATTTTGCAATCCAAAATAAGTCCCTATTCACCACACGCAACTATTCTTCTATCGCAAGAAAAAGTGTAAAACTTAAAATATTCCCGATAAGTAACCACCATTTGAGAATTAAAACAAAAAGAATAATATTACAATATAAGAAGTTCTTAAAATGAGGTCGCATATTCGATAAAACTTTATTAAAATGACATCCTCGCAAAAACATCAACACAAATAATAATCTGATAAAAATATACTAATTTCTCGTCAGAAAGAAGAAGCAAAATAAGAAATCAAATCACAGATAAAATAAGAAATCAAATTTTATAGAAAATGTAAGAAATAGAAGGAAGTTTAGGTGGTTCATAATGAAACTGAAGTCATTTAAATAAGTCCTTGGCAAAGACACCGTCAAAATACTAATGATTTTTAATCCTTTTTATGATTAATGTTTAAAATACTTTTTTTATATGATTTTTTTACTAGTATCAAATTGTCAGAATGGAGAAAGATGATGACAATTCTATTAATTGTTTGACAGATATTTATGAAAAGATAAACTCGTAACAGATTCACTACTATAAAATGGCACTTTATTACTAAAGGTTAATGATGAAAAATAGTCCAGAAAGTGTCCTTTAATCTTTAAAAAATATGAAACAAAAAAATCAGCAGTATTAATAGCGAAAACTAATAAATAAATAGGTTCAGGATCAATCATCACCCATTGAACTCTTTGAAATTATTGATGAATAGGAATTTAATGATTCTTTCATAGACGTTTTGAATAATCTAAACAGAACAGGAATTGATAGGTTTTATTGTCTTTTTCGGATGTGAAAATACAGGTGATCTTTATACCCTACGATGATATCATTCTTTCACATACTTTATTATTGATTGGATTTGCCACATTAAAATTATAATTTTACTGTTTTCATTTTTAAATTAAGAATATAATTGTATCCTCCATCTTTAAAAAATGAATCAAAAAACGAGAAGTGCAATCTTAATATGGAAATATTATAAGACTAATACTATTTTTGAAAAATAACGATCAATATTAGATTAATTACCTTGCTACATCAAAGTTTAAGAGTTTGATTTTCGATTTGCATGTGTGAACTTGTAATATTAAATCACAATCTTATAATTATGGAGAAGGTCGAATTCTCTGGGGATAGCCCACAAGCTCGTTTCGGTCATACTATTACTCCTATCAATAAGGACAGAGCCTTACTCTTTGGTGGGGCAGTTGGCGATACAGGTACCCTATCTATCATTCAGGCAAGTATGTCATCACAGGCGATACTCTGCTCTGCGACTATAATCTCAAGAAATGGAAAAAGCTTGAAAATCATGGAATGCCTCCAACAAATCGCGCAGCTCACAGCGCTGTGGCTGTGGATACTTTCTTCTATATATTTGGCGGAGCGCTTGGAGGAGGAGAGCTAGCTGATGATGGTCTCTATCAACTGGATTTTCACTCTCTTAATGATGAAAAAGCATACTGGTCGATTAAGAATTGCAAGGGTTCTACTCCTGGGGCGCGTTATGGTCATGTTATGGCTTACCTGAAACCTTATATCATCATTCACGGAGGAAACACTGGCTCTGAAGCTGTTGGTGATATATGGAAAATAGACGTGCAAAACAATTGGGTTTGGGAGAAGGTGAATGCTGGGCAAGAAAATCCACCACCGAGAGTGTATCACTCGGCAAGTGTATGCCGTACAGGAACTGCAAGTGGAATGATGGTCATATTTGGCGGGCGTGGCACAGATGGAATTCCCATGAATGATACTTGGGGACTGAGAAAACATCGAGATGGTCGTATGGACTGGATGAAAGCTCCTTATCGTAACAACTCAAAACCTGGTGAGCGCTACCAGCATCGAAGTCTGTTTGTAGGCACATTGCTTTTGATAACTGGTGGGCGAAACAACCAAGTTGGTGAATCAATGCCACTTGATATATACGACACTGACTCTTCGGATTGGTATAAATTGCCCAGTATCGATCGCTTTCGTCATGCTGTATTCATGATTGAAAACCATATCTTCATACACGGAGGTTTCGATCAGGAAGCTCCTAATATTCCAACAGAGTCCACTCTTCGCATTGATCTTAACAAAGCCTTCGCACCCTATCCTGCTCTCTATAAAGGATTAGCATTCGAACTTGGAAAAGATGTTTTCACAGCCTCCCACAATTCCAACCCAAAACTAAGGGGGTCGAGAGATCATCAAGAGTAGAGAAGAGTGGAAGAAAGCCATAGACAATCAATAACGCAGCAAGCCAGAAGACCAAGTGAAAAAATGGACATTGAGCCAGAAGTTCCACTTGTTAAACGCAATATTCATACAAATCAGTCCATCCGTTTGTGCTCAGAAGCAGTCGTGGCAAATTACAACGATTAGGCTGACATCAAAAAAATATTAATTGACCAACTACCGACTTAGCATCGCAGATTAGTAGGCAATACTTCCGTTGGCAGCAGTAGGGAGTATCTCTAAAAAATTCACCGTTTCTTTCTTAATGCCCTTTTCTTGCGTCCTATCCCGTCTCTAAACTATCCCATTCCTTCAGAGCTCGTCGATCGCCTTCTTGAGGCAGTGGAAAAGGTCTTTGAAGATGAAACTACCCTCCTTCGAGTATTAGTCAATAGATTTAGTTGAGACTGCCAGTAAAAATATTTGGAGATATACACGGGCAAGCGCACTAGTTAAATCGATTTTTCTAAACCTTCGGAGCGCCTCATGATTAACCACCAAACGGAGATATTGAATTCACCAACTACCTTTTTCTAGGCGATTATGTGGACCGTGGCTCTCGCAGTGTATAGACCCTTCTCCTTTTGTTTGCTCTCAAGATTAAATATCCTTAGAATATTTTTCTATTGCGAGGGTCTCACTAGGATAGATTAGTAAACCGTAGTATGGGTTTTGGTGATTAATGTGCAAGTAAATTTAAATAAAACATTGATGATCAGTTCTCTTTCTTCAACAGAGTGAATCGCATATTCTAAAAAATGCCCCTTGCAGCTCTTATTTAGGAAAATATTTTTTGTTCTCACGGGGGAATAGGCCATAATCTAAAATCTATGTATGAGTTAGACAAGATAGACCGTCCTTTGAGGGTAAACCATGAACCAAAGACCAAAAATTAAAAAATAGTGTACGAATTATTATGGAGTGATCCCTGTCGCCCAGGAGAACCAGAATTTACACCCAATTATTAGCATGATTACTTCAAAACCAAGATGGTACATGTTTCTAATTTAGAACAATAAATTTTCATAATAGAGAGCCACTAGTTTTTGCACTGACAATGATCTTATGACTATTATTCGAAGTGGTGAGCCTTTTACTGAGGGGTTTGATTGCCGTGAGTCTATTATTAGTGTTTTCTCTTGTTCAGATTATGGCGGAAACAATAACAAGTCTGCCTTAATTCATGTCCTAAAGAACGGAGAGTTATTACCCAAAATACTCAATGTATCTGGCGGCAAGGATCGATGGCTGAATATTGAGGACACTGGATCAAAGAAAAATTTGAACAATGAGGAGAGTGCCCTGAGAAAGTTAAACTTTACTCCTCCAAAGAAAACTAGTTGATGTTTATGGATATTATCATTGGTAATGAAGTTCGGATTGTTATTAATTGGATAATGATAATTATATTACAAATTTGCAATGGAATAATAGGTTTGGACTTTAATCTTGAAATTGAAATAATTACATAAACATTTTTAATCATCAATGAAATTAATAAACGTCTTGTTTTTCATTTTCAAAAAGGTGGAAGGTAAAGCTACAATGACGGGAAAAGCAAATTATTTGATACTGACAATGTTGCCTTCAAATATAGCAAATTAAATATTATATATAAATATTATTATTTAATAGTTTAATGGTCAAGATCAACATTCTTTCCGACGCGCTAAGAACTATTGTCAATGCTGAGAGAAAGGGCAAGAAACAAGTATTGCTCAAGCCAGTCTCCAAGGTCTTGATTAAATTCTTGAGAATTATGCAGAAGCACAACTACATCGGAGAGTTTGAGATCATCGATGATCACAGAAGCAAGAAGATTGTAATTGAACTCATCGGCCGCATCAATAAATGCGGAGTCATCAGTCCTCGCTACGACATCCTCCTCCCCGACTTTGAAAAGTGGACCAGCAACATTCTCCCCTCAAGACAGTTCGGACATCTCGTTCTCTCTACCACTCAAGGTATCTTTACTCATGAGGAATGCAGAGAGAGGCACATTGGAGGAAAAATCGTCGGATTCTTTTATTGATCGGGTGATTTATGAGCGATATTTAATTCACATATCATATAAAACATTCAATATTAAGGTATGCCAAATCCTTCCTCAAAGTCGACTTTGATTTTGGCTAAAGTATCACCCCAGCCCTTCAACTAGTCTCCTTTTGAGTTATTTACGAGATGACCTTCTGCACTCTTAGATCCACTCAGCCGGCAATTATATTTTTTGGGCATTCTTCTTTGCTGACTAAAACCCTCTTCCTTGATTTTTATCTTCTCAGGAATCGAGCCACAAAAGCTTGCCCAGTTTAAGAAACTATTCTTCTTATATTAAGATTTTGAAGAAGAGATTCTTTTAAAAGAATCCTTGGAAGAAAAGCGAACGAAAGAGCGACTCATTTTGGAGCGGAATATTTTAATTTGATTTTAATCGTAATCTTCTCTTTTTTTAAAGTTATGCCTTCGAATGGTGCTTTCTATTTCTTGCTGCAGCATTGTCTTACTCAAAAGCAAATTACTTTCCATTCTTTGTTTTCGGATACAATTTTTATTATTAATTGATATCCTTGATTGGGAAGATTTTATATGGTCCCTTTATAGATGTTCCATGCCATCAATTATTTTTAGCATCTTTTTGAAATTAAGGGAAGCATTCAACTTGCTATCGATATATTTTTCAGATTTAAGTCTACACTTAAAGAGCTCGGACTCATTTTGGAGAGAGAGTACAGGTAATGGTAGAGCTTTTCTAGCTGGAAGTTTTATTATTTTGTGGTTGATTGTAAATTTTATTACCTTTTTACGATCGATAGTTTTAGGCTATCCAAGCATAAGCAATTATAAAATAATTATTCATATCATTTGATAGCTTTTATAATTTATTGATTTAAGTCTGAGGACTCATTTTCTATGATATGACCTATGATGAAGCAAATTATTTTATTTACTCTTTTACGAGGGTTTTATAACATCTTTTCTCTATATGTTTTACTATCAATAAAAATCATCTTCTTCTTCCATCTTTCCACCAGCATTTTTGACCACAGTTTGCTGGCGGTAGAGATCAATCACAAATTAATTAGTCGATGCTTCATGAGGTTTCTTGTCATCTCTTACTTTTATCAGACGAGGAAATCTCAATCCTATTCCCCTGTTTATATCGGCCTCTCCAATTCCACAGGTGTAAATCGGGGATAACTAAATAATTCTATGCATACCTGAAAATCAGCTCCCTTTACTTCCCAAACTGCGCTTGGTGTAAACCATACATCAACAGTTTCTCCATTGGATGAAATTCTATATTATCTTGGCATTATAGGAGTAATTTTATCCTGGAAAAATTAAAAAGCTTTTTGCAAAACATCATCCGAAAATCCTGTACCTATTTTACAAATGGTTTCATAAACTTCCATATCGCTATTATAGGCTGCCAGCAGATAAGAACCATAAAGGCCTTTTCTTTTTCCAGCACCATATATTGCTCCAATGGGAACAAGATCAAGGGTGTCCCCAAGCCCATCGATATAGTCTTTTTTTAGTTTTACCCACTCCCAGGATCGTCTAGAACAAGTATATGGGGAGTCTAAATCCTTTATCATGAGACCTTAAGTTCCAAACTTGATGGCTGAGCTTAAAAATTAGTCTATTTTCTAAAGATCGTTGACTTCCGAATGTTAGCTTATCCTGAGTAAGTCAGACGATAAAATTGGTTGAAGTTTGGCAAGATACTCTCTTCGTTCAAATAAAGGTAAGTGAGTAAGCGGCTCGTTATAGTAGAGGATGTCAAAGGCAAACATATTAACATGAACTTAAATTTCATTGATAGTTGTAGCTTTTCTAGACCTGGTGGACAAAACTTGAAATGGTAGTAACTGCTTTGTGCTGTTATTGATAGCCACTATTTCACAGTCAATGATAAAGCTGCTGACTTATTTTTATTTTCCAGCCATATTTTTTTTTATGTTTTCGACTAAATCAATATAAGCTTCAGTTATATTTTATAGATTTCTTGAAAATATTTGGATGCTTCCGTCGAAGTAGTGTACTTGTCCGCGAAGACCGTCGTATTTATATTCGCATGTTAACCTCTTACCTTAAAATCTAGTTAATATATCTGTGATTCCTCTTGTGGGTTTAGCCAGCATGGGCTTGCATGGAATGCCTAAGGTAAGTTTACAAGACTGTTTGAGCTGATGAAAATCTTACTTTATTTCAACTAAAGCTTTAATCATTCTCTCTTAGTTAGGATACTAAGAAATAGCTTTTTTAATAGCTAACTAATACTCCTGAAATAATAATTCCGTTTGCAATTTTGATGGAAATAGTTCCTCAAATAGAGCAGTTACCAATGCTTTCTGCATTGTTTTTTACCCAGCCGCTATTTTAAGATTACCTTCAATCCACCGAATTATGAATTTTGCTTCCTCATTCGTAGATTCTAATAATAGATTTATGAGAATGTTTTCCTTCTCAGCCTGCGAATTATTGCCTTTTGTTTTACCAATCTTTATGAAACTATTAAATATCTTTTAGATTGTTAAAGGAGTTTTCTCTTTCTTTTTTGTAAAAAATGAGTCCATGGTCTTTTGAGTCGCTTTTGAATTTTGAGCCACTTCACCGAGATCACCTATTTTATTGACTTGATCGCGAACTTGTTTTTCGGACATTCCACAGCTACGAGCCACGGATTTTACCAGAATTTCCTTGCCTATGAACAGCTAATTTCTTTAATACTCAGGACCACACTTGATGATGGAGAGCCAATATCCTCGAACTAAGTCATCGGTGGAACGCCGAATGAGCTCTTTGAACATATTAGATAAGTGATTTTTTTGTATATTTTTGGAGTTCTCGCCCTTGATGAGGCCTACTTTTTCGTATATCTGAGTAAGTAAACTGAATGGCAACTTTTACTGAATTTTCTCACTATTCTCCTATTTTTACTTAAGAGAGTGTATTTGCATAATGGAGGGAAAATATATATAAATTAAAAGTAAAAATCAAAATATCGCTTCAATTAAAACAAAAGTTAATTTTTTAAAAAACTCATTTAAACATTACCGTCTTATATTTTTACTCATTTAATTCTCACTAAAGCTATTATATTCCAAATAATTCTTTTCTATAAATTAAAATACAGATGAGCCAAACCAAACTTTGCAGTCACATCATCAATATCTATTAAAAATAAGAAAATCCTCCAGCAGATAGAGGAAATCTCTTTTTGAGTGGATTTCACTCTCTTAAAAATTCAAGTGAAATATAAAAGGCTCACATTACTTGCGTTCTCAGTATCATTGACAATGCTTGTTATGTTGCTTGCAAGGTTAAAAGTAGAATAGAGCACTTGCAAATCATGGAACATAAATGGATTGACCTATAAGATTAAGTAAAACAATCAATATATCCTCATTTAGAAGAAGCTCACTCATATATAAAGTCTAAACTTTAAAAGCATAACGTCTTGGTTCATTGCCAAATGGGGATTTCCAGAAGTGCATCTCTAGTGATTGCTTTTTTAATGAAAGAGTACGGTATGAATTATAAGGAAGCTCATCTTTATACAAAGACCAAACGCAATGTAGTGAGTCCAAATGCCAGTTTTGAAAAAGATTTAATTCAATTTGAAGAATACTTAAAAAATAATTAGTAAAAATTTATCAAGAAGGAAGAATGATTTTCTATAAGATTGAATGAGACATTTTGTAAATACAACTATTGTTACTTCTATTATGAATGAAAAAGATTATGATTCACAAAATAATTGTTTGATTAAAAAATGCAGAAGGTGGGGTTTGAACCCACGCCCTTTCGGAATAGAGCCTTAATCTACCGCCTTGGACCACTCGGCCACTTCTGCTTATCTACTATCTCATCACTTTTTGTCTATTTATGCTTAATTGCTGCACTAATTTTTAACTAAATTGACTAAAATAACTAAATTAATTTCCTCCTCAATCAAAAAAAAAATCGTGAAAGAAATAAATCGTTTTAAAATATTTGTGTGAAAAGATAAACGATTCAATAACTGCGGAATTATCTATTTATAACAGAAAATATATCTTTTATTAAGTGTTTATCTCCAACAGTAAATAAAAATATAATTTGCCTTATTAAAGTACTAGATCCTTAAAAATATATAAGTTAAATATATCAAATACTTATCTTGGTAGATTACTTCCAATTTATGCTGCAGACTTATTTTTTAGAAATTTGCTTAATCGTTGTAATTAACTTCATCTCCTTAAATAAGAGTCAATTAATTTTTTCAGTGGCCGAAGAAGGGGATATTATTTTTTTACTATTATGGCGGAATCTTTATCAAGGGTTATTATATTTTTATGATTTTTCTGCAGGCCGATGGATTTGTGTAGTGACGTGTGGTAAATTTTGATATTACAACTTATCTTAAAATCGGGCGGGGAATGAATTCTAAATTATAGGGAAAAATAAGTCGTTTATAACTGAGAGTGAGCAAAGAACTGAGGCAAAAGTTGAGCTTAGCTCATGAAATTACTTTAGATAAATCTTATTATGTCGAAGCACAGATGAAGAATTCTGAGCGATGGTTCAGAGCCAGAATTTTGGACTGTAAACTTAGTAAAGGTAACCCAGCCCTTTCCTAGAAACTTATCTGTAAGTTTCTTTATTCTTTCTATTTGTATGTCTTATTATAGATTATGATGCCACCAAACCCAAGGATTAAAATTCCTATAGCTACTACATCCACTTCGAGGACTTGGATAAGCGCAATGATGACTGGGTTGCTTTTTCGAGGATTCGTAAGACCAGCCAACGAATCGAAGACCCTCCAACGGAAGACAGCAATACCCATATGCACCCCAATGACAACCCTCACTTCGGAATGAACAATGCCAAACTACTGGCACATCAATAAATCACTAAGTTCAAGACCATCTTTAGAATTCAGCTCGGTAAAAATGCAACTGAAGCATGGTACTTTAGTCCCTATCCCATCTACTACCACAACCTGGACTGTCTTTATATTTGCGATTTTTGCCTCAGCTTCTTCGCACTGGAAGTCTAATTGCGACGCCACAGTTAAACATGCCCTCTTTATCACCCTCCCGGGGATGAGATCTATCGGGATGAGGAAAGTAAAGTGGCTGTTTTTTAAATAGATGGTAACAAAAATCCCGTATATTGCGAGAATTTAGCCTTTCTTTCAAAACTATTTCTCGATCATAAAAATTTGCACGAAGACATGAGCATTTTCCTTTTCTACATTTTATGCTAAATAGAAAACAATGAATACCACATAGCTGGTTATTTTTCAAAGGTCAACATTACCTTATTCAGGTTAAATAAACAGAGAATAATCTCTCCTGCATTCTAGTTCTCCCTTTTTTCCAGCGTAAGGGCTATGGCAAGTTTCTAATTACTTTCAGTTATGAACTTAGTCTTATTTAGCAACGAGTTGGAGGACCCGAAAAACCCCTCTCTGATCTGGGAAAATAAACTTATCTCTCCTGGTGGACCCAGAGAATTATTGATTTTCTTCGATAAAATAAAAATACAACTTATACTTTGGGAGATATGAGCCGAAGAACTGGGATCACTGAAGAGGACATCAAATGGACAATGTAAAAAATAAAAGTATTGAAAATATCAAATGGGCAACCTTATATCTGTTTGGATGAGAAATACTTAGCTGAGCAATACAAGAAGGCAGGGCGTCCTGGTTTACGTGTTGTGCCTGAGAATATTCACTTTATTCCGTTTAAAGTGAAATGGGACAACCCTTCAGTCTTTTTATGAAAGTTACATGTTATCTGCATATATTGATATTAATTAAATATATCAAGAATTTATTATAATATTAATTATTTTATTTCTAATACATTTACCATAGTAAACCATCATAATTTTAGCATCGGAAAATAGAAAGAGGACAAATCACAATTCTCTGTTAAAAAAAAATATTAGAAGTATTTATAAATAAACTAATTCAATCTATTTTTTGTTTTCTTAGCTCTAAGTCAAATCAATTTTGCCAAATTTTGAATTGACTGAATCATTCAGTTCGTATTCTTGATTATTTTTTAATTGTTTTGAATTATTAATAAAATGTTTTACAATTTGCATGGAATAGTAAAGATTAAAATATTCTTTTAATTTTGCAAAAAGATGCTAAAAGATGCTAACAAACTTACTTTATCGATATACTCAGAAATAGGTCTTCTAATATGGTCACAGATGAAAGTTTTCAAAAAACTGCTGAAGTTTTTTAAATTCTTAAGAGCATATTCAAAGTTGATAATATATATAATAGATGTTGTAAGAGGAATTTATCGGAATTAACCATTTTCTTAGTAAATAGCTGAGTACTATCAAGCCTAGGAACAAATCTAGTAGTATAAGAATCAAACTGAAGCAATCAGGACTTTAGGATTATTAATTAAGTACTAATATTTTTACTCAGAATAAATCATTGGTGAAGGCGGATTTGGCAAGGTTCATAAAGCTATACACAAGAATACAGGAGAAATCGTGGCTGTCAAGATATTTACCACTGATCAGTCCAATCAAGAATAATTGGATGCTATTTAAAAGGAGATCTTTTTTCAAAAAAATGTTTTACATTAAAACATAGCACAAATCTATGAAATCGTTCGTACTGAGGGCCGTCTTTACGTTTTTATGGAATATTGCAAAAATGGTGAACTTTTCGATAAGATAAATCGTGAAGGGCCCTTATCCTAAATCGAGGCAGTTTATATATTTAACCAGATTTTATCAGCTTTGTTATATCTTAAATAAAGCAAACTCAGTCACCGCGATATAAAGCCAGAAAATATTCTTTTTGATTAAAATTGGAAAGTAAAACTCATCGACTTCGGCTTTAGCTGTTCTGCTTAGCAAAGCTAATTTAGAAGGACTTTATGCGGATCACCATCATATACACCTCCTTAGATTATTAAAAAAACTAAATATGATCCTGAACTTGTGGATGTTTGGAGTTTAGGTGTCACCCTCTATGCTATGCTCGGGGCTTGTCTACCTTTTTAGGGGCAAAATGACAAATAAAGAAAAAATAACATCATCAATACTAATTTTGAACAGCTTTCTATTTTTTCAATAAAAGCTCAAAATTTATTTTCTTCTATCTTTGTTGATGCTAAATATCGGCCAAGACTATCAGATTTAAAGGTGAGCGAATTTAGCATGATTTCTAAACAATATAATCCTCGGTTTATAGATTTTAAAAACTAAAATCCAATTCTTTAAGAGGAAATAATTGAAATTCTATGCAAAAAATATCACCTTGATCCCAATGCAATTATAAATAGCGTTTGCCGATCTTACTTTGATAAATATTACGCTATGTATTATCTAATGCTCAAAAATACCAAAAGAACTCACAAAATTCAACAAACAACTAATTTGAGCGAATTTAAAAAGAAGAAAAAAGGATCTGTGGTTAAGCTACAACCTATGTATCTTTGTTAAACGGTTCCCAAGAAATAAAAAGATAGGCAAAGAGGGTCATCTCTTTTCCGTATCAAGATTAAAAAATTAGATGATTATGATTAAATTGTTCAGATGAAACTTCGAGCCAATGTTGATCCTAATAAATGCCGTTTACGTAAAGACTCTCCAGATAGCCCTCGGAGATTACTAGATTGCTTACTAGCCTATAAGGACTTTTGATTTTCTGTTTACTTAGTATTGTAATATCTTAAATATAATAATCTCAGCAATAAACCAATGTTAATAACGAACCATTTGAAATATTTTTTTAATTTAAAGTTAATAAGTGAAAGAATTTATTGATTAAAAAAACTATTTATTTAAAGAATTAGCATTAACCATATTTTGAGAATTTAAGTTTAAGAGATATTTAATCCCTTACGAGGACGAGATCTAACTCATAAATTGATTGGACAGACATATAAAACCATCATTTGTTATAAATGTTATTTGATCTAAAAATATAGACATTTAATTTTGATCATTCAAGCTTTAAGCAGTTTCCCCCACATAAGATAATGGGTCTGTTGATCTTTACTTGTGGCACTATTTTTAAGCATTATGTAACTTATGAATATTTTTTTGCTGGTGAAAATTGAGGCACTGCGAATTCCACATCATTGTCTTGATGATTCAATTGAAAATTGTGATTGTGTTGCAAAAATTATGGCAAAAGTGAAATATTTTAGTTGTTGCTGTTAAACAAATCGTAAATTTGTTTGTATTCTAAACCAGAGAAGAATGAATTGCAGTTTTTCTATGGCATTTTATCATCAAACTAACTATGGTCTTGAGAACTAAAATACATATTGGTCTATGAACTATGCACATATTTGCTGTCTTATTGCCTGAATTCTTCCTCCTTGACCTTAATTTGCATTTAATCACACATATCGTTGATAAAATCATTGAATTTGTTGTTATTTATCCTATTTTTGTGATCTTCTGATCGTATATGCTAAATAATTCAAAATATAACATCGAGATAGTCTTCATATTCAATTTGACAGACGTTACAGTATTAACTCTTAAATTTAGGCTTGGCTATCAACTAAATTAAATAGAAAAAGCACTATTTTTGATTTTTATTCATCAATTTTCATCTTGTAATTTTCATGTTCAATTTTATTGTATTCCTAGTTCTTTTCTAACTTTTTCTATATTTAATCCATCGTTACGTAATCGACTGGGAGCATGAAGCTTATTGTGTAGTGGCGTTTATCTCTGTTGAACTTAGGAGTGATAGATGGTGCAGCTAGAGACGATGGACAGAAGGAAGTCTATAGTTCCCTTGAAAAAGCCGCTGAATAATGAACAGGCTTGAGTAAAAAGAGATGATTTGGGCATTTTTTTGAGCATTTTTTTGTTTTTCTCCCCATTATAAAATATTATGAAACAATTAACAAAAAAAAGAGCCCTTTAATACTCAAATTGGTGGCAAATGACTTCATTTTGAATTCAAATAAATCATTCATCTATATTTCTGTATTCTTTATTTAAAGTAAGGCACCTGTTTAGATAATGGGCGCCTTTTTTATCAATTGATTAAAATTTACAATCACCAAGAACTCATTCAAACTTAATTAATTTTTTCCATAATATCACGAAAACTCTGCTCTTCTTCCATTTTAACACTACTCCGGTCTGAATTTGCATCAATAACAAATGCATTAATCGAGGAGCGACGGTGAAAAAATTTAGGCTCAAATGTAGGTGAGAGTTATTCACTTCTCAAGGTTGATTTTTGATTATTGGCAAAGTACTCCTTATAATTTTCTATGATCTGTTTATATTAAAATTTGTTAAGCATTAAAATGTCTTTTACGGATTGAATCTTCTTTTTAACTGCATTAATTAAATTGATTGTAAGGGCATCGCCTTCTTTAATTCTATTTAACCCTTCAAATTATTCAATTTAATGAGTGGCAATTTTTTATTGACAGAATTTTTAAACAAAATTCCTCATTTCCTATTAAATTTAGTTATTGATTGTTCCACGATCCAGCTTGAGATTTATTTGAACAATTTCATCACTTATTTTTTATTTTTGATCCATCATCATTAAGCATTCTTGAATTATGACTATCAAATAATAAACATTTATTTATTACTCACTGTTTTTCTTTGATAAATTCATCTTTGAAATGGAGTCAGCAAGGTTTTATAAAAATGGAAGAATAAATATGTGGAGATTTTGCTCAATGAAATATTTTATAAATTTCATAATTTATTTCATCAAGTCATGCCTTGAACGAATAGAACTCAAGAATTTTTAAGATGATTTATCACTAAATGATTGATTACTAAGAATGGCTTTTTCTGACATATTTTTTTCTTAGTAATCATCCTAATTGTTGGCTATATTTTAATAAAATGAATAGAAGAGTCCACATATTCTGCTTCTAAGATTATAATTGACTTATGAATTGTGATTGAGGGTGCCATACTTAAAATGTCTGAATAACTCTTTCATAAAATTTAAGATTTAAGTTTTCATTGATAGACTATACTGACTCTAAATATTAATAATGAAATTAATATTCTTGAGGGATTATTATTCGGTGATGTTCTTTTTTATCTGGATTATGGCTTTAATTAAATTTAGTAAAATCATTCTTGTTCTATCATTTTTGTCCTTCTCTTTTATCTATTCAATCAGAAAATTAATTATTATTTGGTTTGATTTTATATTTAGGAAAGATACAACTTCATAAAATTATTTTTTTAATTCACTTATGAAATTCTAAGAAGGACTGAATACAATATTGGTTATGTAGCATAAAAGGAAGGGTGATGAATTATAGGCGATTGTTTCATCAGCCTAAATTTGTTTTTGTATAATCAATTTTGTTAATAATTTAAAGCCGCGTATCTTACTCAATTCAGAAAAAATATTTTTATAAGAAGTTTCGTTAATTTATTTTGTACTAAATATATGTTTGGAGTGATTTGGCAAATTTTCCCTCGTTGTAAGGTATTTAAGCAAATATATAAAGATTCCTCGCATGAAAGAAATTTATATATCTTGATCTTTGATTATTCTAATTATCATTTAGAGTATAAGCCTGATTTTTTATTCCTAAAACAGAAATTAATCAAAGATTATCAATAATGAGGAAAATAGAATTTAATAATTCAAAAAATAACGATTAAAGTAGAGTTTGATGATCTCTTCGAAGTTATTTATGGTAGATTCATAATCATCGAAGTCTTTTTATTTCATTGATACCCAACCCTCAATAAAAAATATGAGGTTGGACTGATCAATTTAAAAATCCTTTAAATTTTACTTAATTTTTGCCAAAATTATACTAATAGTTTTGCTACTAGCCTCTATTTATTTTTTATTTTTAATTTCATCCATTAAGATTTAGAATATTCGCAATATTTAAGATTTGCAGCTCAGTTTCTCTTCTCTATTAGTCGCAAAATAGTTAATGGACGATAAAATATATGTATAAATTGACTCCTCATTTTACAGGAGAAACAGGATGAATTTAAAAAACATTAAATCGAGTCGATGATCCATTTAACCCATTAGAGAATTGCTGTTTTAATCGATATGAGGATGAAAACTCTTTTCGTTAAGATGCCGATAATTAGAAGAAACTCGAGAGACAGAGTTTATTTTTGTTTCAAGTTCACCATTTTATTCAATAATTTTATAGTTCTTCTGCAATTATTCCATAATTTTATCCATAATTACTAAGCCAGCAACTCTGATACTATGGACGGAAGTTTGAGAAATAATCTAAAAATTTTGATTAATGCATTCTAAGATATTCGCTCGATGTGAAACTAAATTATCAATTAATTTTCGTAGCAAACCTTTTTTCATAAGACGCTCTTTAATTTGCTTATATGTATCGTTATCGCTAAATTAGGCATGAAGGTACTCTTAAAGATTCATTTTCCTAACTTACTCATGAATTGTTTCTATCAAATCGACGTATACTTATCTTTCACGGGGCTTAGGTCCAAGGCAACCTGTATCTGAAGTGCAGCCCATTTATATTCAGATTTATAATTAGAATTTATAGAAATTAAAGTTTATTATTATCCTTAAGATCATTTTTAATTTTATCACTTTTCGCTATTTTAATAATAATATCATATTAAATCCATTCATTTATTGGGATTAAACTTGAATATGTTTGATTTGATTTGATTTTTATTTATATTAAATCTAAATCATTGTCTTGGGTTCCTGAGATAAAGCTATAAAACTTATTTAATTTAAAAATATTTACATAGTTAAATTTGTATCTGCATTGATGTTTGATTTATATTAAACTCACTTTGTTTGACAGCTGACAAAATTCATTATCATATCTATTAATTTAATCATCCATTTTTATCATATAGACAACTATTGATTACCCTTAATTCCTCATTTTAATTATTTACATAATTATTCTACCTTATATCAATTGATTTATGAGCAATCCAAATTTAACATCAATATCTAAGAGTTCATCTTCCTCATCTGGTTCACTCACACTTATTCCTGATTATGTAATGGAAAGAAGAATTCTACAAAAATCCACCACCAAAGATCTATTTGATTAATTAATCGATGAGAAGAGCTCTTGGGAAAATAGTGAATAGATTTTCCGCACAATTTCAAAACTAAATCTCTCTCCTCGAAGCATTCCAAGTCAAGGTTGCAAGTGTTCTAAGATAGATTGTCTCAAAATGTACTGCTAATGCTTTTCTAAAGGAAAAATTTGCAATGAAAATTGCGAATGCATTTCTTGCTGCAACAAAGTAGAATGTCAAATTCAAATATTTAAAGCTCAACAAATGGCAAATTTCAGACATCCAGGAACTTTTAAAGATATTCCGGCCTTTGTCCCCTTGAGGAGATGCACCTGCAAAAAATCGGAATGCCGAAAAAATTATTGCGAATGTTTTAGAGCTGGACTAAAATGCACAGAATAATGCGAATGCATAGAATGTCAAAATTAAAAGCCTCACAGACACGATGATTATCTTGATTCAAGAATGTAGATTGAAGTGAACGCGTGAAGAAAGTGTGAATGGGCGATGATTTATTCGGTTCAATATTATTAGATTTTGTAGTGTTTCTATTAACAAAAAAAATGAAAATGGTAGCATAGATTTTTGAAAATATTATTGCTTTAATTGTGATTATCACTATTAGAGTTTAATAAACTCATTATAAATAGATTTATATAATTTATAATTTCTGACAAAAATGAAAGCTGAAGGATTGAAAGGATTTATCTTCGGGGCAACCGGAGCGATAGGATCAGTATTATTTTTACTATTTAGGAACTGGTGCAAATTTTATTGGCTTCTTCCAATTGGTCCAAGGTGCACTGTGTAGTACGAAAACCATTATAATAATGGAAGACACTACCAGGAAGATAAAAACTTACAGTTGAGGTATTTGAAAATTTAGATGATTATTTCAAGCAATAAAACAATAAATACTTAGGATTTAACTCTCTCTTTTGCTGCTTTGGCTCTCAAGTAAAGCATGGAGAGGAAACATTTGTTAAAGTTGATAAAACTTATCCTCTTTGGGCAGCGGATATTGCCCTCAAAAATAGTACTTATTTTTATATTCAGAAATTCCTCATTACCTTCTATTTAGTTCAGCAGGTGGCGATCCAGATAGCTGGTTTTTGTATCTTAAAACCAAAGGACAAGTCGAGGAATAGATGAAAGCTAAAAAATTGGATCATCTAACAATATTGAAGCCTGGCCTATTAAAAAACAGAAGAGACGCTCGTACATTGTAGAAAATATTGTCAATCTTTCCTTTCGGTCCACAAATTTAAGCAAGGGATTCTGCAAATGCGATGCGCCTAATTGCTGAAAAATATTAAAAAGATCATAATGAGATAAAATAGTCTGTTAAAATTTTCTCAAACAAAGACATGCTAGCTGTCGTATAAAGCTAAGGCAAGTAAAATCCATGATCGCATACCTTTAAAATGCAGCAAATTATAATATATAATATAATCATCTTGATAAGTTAAATAATTAGAGTTTAAATTCTAAACCAAAAAATAATGGAATTGAAATGGAAAGTTGAACGATATAAATATAAAATTTAAGATCAAATCGCATAATGAAACTTATAAATTATAATTCAGCTATGGCATTTATTGATAACAATCCCTTTCATAGGAATAATCCTTTTCAAATGAACAAATTTCATCAATTTCCAGAAGATATGAAGGAATTAAATAGTTATCCTTCATTACAGGTATCACATCAGTCTATGTTTCTTTAAAATAACTGGATTTTTCATCACCAAAATTTAATGAAGCAAACAAATTTTATCACAAAACAAAATATTTCAAAAGATAAATCTTCTAATTTTTAAATACATATGAAAATGAGAGCAATTACAAATT
>Ga0302186_10000656_pt1 | contig 30393 bp, 16 predicted proteins | sample II_Bog_E1_2_FD_198782 | JGI IMG/M metagenome (GOLD analysis project Ga0302186, IMG submission 198782) | Peat permafrost microbial communities from Stordalen Mire near Abisko, Sweden - II_Bog_E1_1 | ecosystem: Environmental > Terrestrial > Soil > Wetlands > Peat | place: Sweden: Abisko... | reverse complement strand
ATTTATGAAGGCAGACATAAATATTTTTACATAAATTGCAGATGAATCCATGCCACATTTTAAACATGTAGTTGTGATGTCCTTCTATTCCAGCTTCAAACTCAGAATGAAGATATATTTCTGACCATTTTCATGAATGATGATCTCGACAGGATTATTTATGACTATTCGTTTTGAACTGATAAATTTATTTAATATGATAAAACAAATTAAGTTTTATTTTATTTAAATACTTTCATCAATGAAAACAAAATTTATCAAGTTTAACAAATTACCCAAATTAGAAACTCTCGGTGCCGAACAATAGCATGATTCGAACAGTCGAAATCATTTGAGAGATATCGGTGACGTATCATCAGGACCTTTTAACAAATCTGAAACTCAAAAGTATAACCAACTTCTTTAAATATTCGATGGACTCATGAAAAAATCAATCAAACAAGTTAGAGATTTCGAACTGTAGGCTAGAGATAGAGCTGTGATTGTTGACCTACCCGAAATTGAAATGGATAGATAAATGGATGACGATACCTTGAAATAATGGATAACTGATGTCTGCAATAATGTCTTCTCCTCAGCCTTCCATTCTCTATCTGGCGATGAGATGAACTATTAGCACACCAAAATATTTTGTTCTGAAGGAATACTCAGAAACATCGTTTTACTCACAAAAAAATTTAGACTGACAGAACGACAGATCAAGGTTATTGATGATTTAATCTAATAAAAAATAGTACCGTACATGAAAAAGAAGTATCCTATGACGGAATCCAGCGACGTGAGCAAAGCTATTGATGAAAGTGTAAAACCTATCGACAACAGAGAATCTTTATAAAATGATCTCCTTCAAAAGAGTAATGTGGTTTTTAGCTACAGAGACTCTGAAAATTACAATGATTTGATAATGAAGTTTATTAACTGGACTATGATTTCCATAGATGAAAAGATAAGTGATAAGACTTCCAAGACAGTGTATGAGGAGTACTACGATTATATTTCCAAACTATTCGAGAATGTTTACAATGAAAGTTGGATGAATTCCAGATCAATTGATTCTATAATGAAAATATCTTAATCTGAAAAGCTTAAAGTGCACGCTAATCCGGAGCAATATACGGCTTAAGTGAAAGAGTATACAAGTTATGCAATCGGTCGAAAGATATCTAAAAATATTGCGATTTATAGTGAGTAGTAAATAAGCAGTGGGCATTTGACAATAAAAAACCCATCTATTCTAAGAATTTTAACAAAGTGGTGCGAGTAGCTTTGGTAAAAATTTACGACAAAGAACTATTTTTTAGATAGATAGTAGAATCTTCGTGTTCAATAGAAGGATGGCAATATTAATACTATGTTTATGTGGATGAAATTGCCACTTAATGATATGATTGAGGAAGAGAAGCGAAAGATATAAGCCTTTATGAGAGAGGTTTAACAAAATAACTATGATCAGCAAGCTAAATTACTTTTGAAGGAGCTATAAAGAGATGGATTTAGCCATATATAAAAAATATAAAAAGCTTGCGGTAAGTTCGCGTATAAGACCGTTAATAATTTGCACTGCTATATTATACTTTATCTTAATCGAATCATCCATGGGCTTTTATCAGTCTCAAAGAAACTATATGAAACTAAATTGTCTAGTAAGGCAAGATGGACTTCGCCTCCCGATTTGCTGTCTTTCAAAATTGGAGATCTCATGAGATGCAAATGTAGTTCGAAATAAAGAGAAATCCTAAAAATATTCCAATAGATGGAACGTATAAGCTAATAAGATCCAAAAATGTTAAAGATTATTCGAGTTAAAAATAGACTAAAGTTAGGTACCAACGATATTTTAGTCAATATTTTATACAAAGAGAAATTTCTTTGTGAAATTCAATTAGCTGTCAAAGCAACTCAATCCAAGTGGATCCAATGTTCGAATATGTTTAGTCATTATATCTATGAACTCGGACGTAGTCTTTTTGGACCTTTAACTTAGCTTTGCTCAGTTTGGATGAGTTTGGATCCAAGAGCGGGTGAATATTTAAATTGCATTAAAAATGAGAAAAAGCAATTATTTAGTGAGTCAACGGGTTGCAAAAAATTAAATAAATAGCATAAATACGTTGAGTTAAACCGACCTTTTGTTTGCAGCGATTGCAACATCGCCTATTCACACACAAACTTTATCTGGATCCATCAAAAATGTACTGAAGAAAACTGTGGGCATATGATATGTGCTCCTTGCAGAATCTAAAAGGAAAATTAACAAGTTTTAAAATAAAAGTTATTGGCAAAATAGAGTGAAGAACTGAAGGAGGCTTGCAAGTCAATTATCAATAGGAAAAGTTAATTGGAGAGAGTTATTCCAACATTTGGTATTTGCATACAAATTGAGTCCAGGAGGATCAAAATTCAAAAATTTAAGAAGCTTTAGGTAAAAAAAATTATGACTATATATGGCCTTAAAAAAGGGAAAAATGGATAGTAGACAATAACACTCATAGATGAAGTCATCAAAACAGATGCAGAGAAAAACTTTTTAAAGAAATATCTCGTTTTCTAGATACCCGATGATTGGGGGCCGACTTTAATTGATATAACTCTTGACAGGGCCAAGAAGGATTTTATAATTCCTCAAAAAGTGAAGGATATTTACAAGAAATAGAAAGATATGCTATCTTTAATTGAATAGAAGATAGATGATGCCAGTTGCTAGATAATGAAAGGGTCAAAAGATGGAATGGAGCATATCAAAAATATGTAGTTGGCGGACAACGTCTTGACAAAAATTTAGTTTATCACTTAAAATTTTCCCAAGCTTTAAAGATTGCAACTGAGTAATTATTCCATAATACAGGTCGGAATAGGATTAATAATATTGATACTATCTCCAAACTCACAATGATGGTGAAACTCAATTTAAGAGATAATCAACTGAAATCACTGCCAGATGAACTTTGCGAACTACAGTTTTTGGAGGGTCTTAACATCAGGAACAATCAATTGACTGCTCTACCTGAAAATTTTGGAAATTTAACATTATTAAATAAGCTTGAATCAGATAATAATCAGTTTGAAAATCTGCCTGCGAGCTTTGAGAAATTAGTAAAGCTGAAGTTTATTGATTTATCCAAAAATAAGCTTACTAAATTTCCTCAATCGTTTCAAAAGTTTATAAAATTAAAATAACTGGCTTTATCGAGTAACAAATTAGAATAGCTTCCAAATTGGATTGAGAATTTCAAAGAGATGATCTCTCTAGATCTCAGCAAAACCAAACTTTTAAATCTTCCAAGTACCATATATAAGCTGACAAATCTTCAAATTCTAAAAATTGACACAGCCCACGATAAATTATAAGAAGACATTAAAAAATGGACAAATCTCAAGTAACTTTGCATTCAAATGCCAAATTTAGTATCTCTACCAGATTCTTTCTAGCATTTAGCCAACCTTTAAACTCTTGAAATAGAAGATTGCAAATTAGATATCCTTCCTTCATACTTTTCTCAAATGAAAAAATTAATTACTTTTTCATTAATTAATAATAAGATAGAACATTTATCAAAAGAATTTACTGAAATGGTACGGCTTAAATATCTAAAAATTGAAGGCCAAAATATATCGGATTTACCTGAAGGAATGGAAAACCTGGTTCACTTAAGGACTTTATCACTTAATAATAATAAATTTCAGCAAATACCTGCAGCTTGTGCCTCCTTTACCAAACTGTACACATTGACTTTAAAAAATAATTTAATTGAATCAATTGATGATGGATTTTTCAATAGTCTACCAGATATTTAAACATTAGCCTTGGACACGAATAAGTTGAAAGATTTGCCAAAGTCAATTTAAAATTTAAAGAAATTAAAAACTCTAACCTATGCCAATAATCAAATTATTATTGAACCAGTTTGGGCGTAAGTTTTCAAGAAAAAATTTAGTTCAACCCAAAAAATAGGTATTTATAGTTCTTATTTAGGCGATTGGATTCTTAATAATCCAACTGGAGACTCAAAGATAAAGGGCTGAATGATTAGACATAATTAACTTAATAAATATATTTTATATCCATACATATACGATGAAAGAGCCTTATAAATATCATTAAAAATTTAGAGAAAATTTGGTACTCACTCTAACATATTTTTTATTATAAATAGTCTTCCAAATATCGTGAGAAACTCCTTTTAAAGTGGGTATTTTTTTTTATTTGCTGTTTAAATTAAGATTTATTATTTCCTTACCTAAATATCCGAGGATATGTCTCAATCTTATGATATTATTGATCAGTTGGTCAACAATTTCGATATTGCCCTCAGCTACCTAAATTTAAAGATAATTACTTCGATTAGACGTGGACATAATTGATATAATCTTTGAAGTTCTTCTACTGAAGTAAAATGAAAGAGGGTTGCTTGAAGATATTTATCAATTGTATCATTTGCTTCTATTTTTGGTTGATAATGTTAGAAGTAGAAAACAAGTTTATTATAATCTATATTATTAGAGTATTACTTTGGTCTTTTTCTATAATGGATGTGATAATAATGAATATTTCCTTCACTGTTGTGAATACTATACTACAATAATATTTAATGTTTTGAATCTTTTTATTGCTTTCACTGTCCATTAACTTCAGCTATTTATAGTATTTGTAGATGGCAATGCGTAAATTTTTAACAATAGCCTTCAGAATATTCAGATGCTGTATACTTTTTTTTATTAAATTTTTACTGTCTGCTTTATCAATAAAAACATTAAGCTTTTCAAAAATTACAATCTCTTATTCATATCGCAACTTATATAGACTCCTTTCATTCTTATTCCTTCCATCCAGCATTGTTTTTTTAGGAATATACTCTGAATGATACATTTTATTCTACTTATTCCTCACAATAAAGGAACTATTTTCTTGAAAAGGCTTAGACTAAACACCTTTCAATATTTCCAATCTTTTTACTTGCGATGATAGTTGTATTTTTAACTCTTGAAATTTGTTATAGACGAGTTACCAAGTATCTATTGAGATTTGTGAATAGCTAAAATCATTGTAATTAACACGAAATTAGTATTCCTTCATATATGTGTTCACGAAGCCCAACATCAAAAGAAATTTCAGCTGATTTTTTCTTGAAAAATCTCTTTTTTTGTTCTTCTTGACTAAGGCCGATATACGAATGGTTGGCTTTAAATTATTTGCTGATTTATTTTGCACGGGTAAGCTTCTGTTTGATATTTTTATCATTTTACTTGTATTATAAAATTCCACTTTAGAAATTCCAAATGTCAATATAATAAAAAAGAATAAGTTTAATTTATTATAAAATGCCAAGGAAATTAAATTATTTATAATTTGTGAACAGTTGAGAAAATGAAAACCTATTTTATGACATTATTTGGCTGGTTAGGACTTACCAATTTTATATTTAGAACTTACGAATTTTGCAGTGACGTATTATGATTATCAATTCACTTAATGTGAAGATAAGGTAAATTAAATCACTTTGGTTTCAAAATGAATGTATTAATTAAAATTCTTATAAAATTGCGCCTTTCAAATTATCTTTAAAATTTGTTAAAATTGAGGATATCCATGCTGAACGAAGTAGAAGCCAATCTCCAATTTGATCTCAAGAGAGGAAAGATTTGCACGTAATTATATTCATTATTTAGCCTATACAGTTATAATCAGCGGTTTCCTAACATCAGTCCATCGAAGATAGCATAACTTTTTATGAATCTTTACAAGTCTGATGCGGTCATGACTTTTGAGTTATTATGCCACATAGTCATCAACAAGGATGAAGGAATGAGAATTCAATTGTAAAAATTTGAGAATATTAAAAAAGGGATGGTTCTTAATTACACATCAGGAATGGAACCTTTGACTTTTCAGAAGGAAAATGTTAAGGAGTTAAAAATCATCGCTATTTTTCCTGAATAGCTATCAATAGATGAAGTGAAAAGAAGTGTTGAATTTCCATAAATGAAAAAAACAAAGAAATATGCCAATAGATTTTTAATGGCTCCAATTATTAAGCTCAATAAAGATATGCCAGCAGTCGAGAATCCATCAAAAAAAGAATAGCCTAAAAAAGAAGTCAAACCATAGGTTAAATAGCCTATAAAAGTTGTTAAAAAAGATGAGAAGGCAAATTTAGTCAAAAAATAACCAATCCAGCAAAAGATTTAATTGCCACGAGTCACAAATAAATAACAAAAGCCAGTTTCCATATTGACTGAATTTATAGCGATGAGAGAAAAAGTATAAAACATCAAAGCAAAAGTTGAAAATGAAAAATAAAAAAATAAAAATAAAATGGTCATATAATCAGATGAAGAATTATATGACAAAAAGGAATTTAATAAAATGATGGAACAAGAGCCTGAAAGAGATACTGATACGAGCGGCAAAAAAAGTAACATTTAAGAGAGTGCGAAGAAACCAGAACCTATGGAAATTTAAACTGAAAAGCCGTTGGCTGTGGAGGAAAAGAAATTTATTGAAGATGATGAAGATGATGCGGAAGATGTTTTTAACCAGATCTAGTTGGTAGAAAAGAAAAAAATGGAAAAGCCTCTACCCGAAGCTCCAAAAATTATTAAAGAGCCAATAATTGCAGAAAAGCCGAAAGTAATTAACGTTTAGCCAATGAAGCCAAAACAATCGAATAAACCACCTTCATAGCCAAAGCCGGCAAGCAAGATGTACCCGATGTTTAATTTTTTGCCGCGAACCAAAAATAACTCATGATAAAAATGAAATCTTGTGAATAAGAATGACTTTAAATAGACAAGTATAATCATTGATAATCTTTCTTTCCAATATGACTATTTTTTATGGACTGCCTTTGAGTATTTTTAAGTTGATTTGTTCGGATTAGAGATTCTCTTTGCTGTTTGATAATCTGATGTCCGTCTATCTCTTCGTAATCTTTATGCTGATGGTTTTTGGCTTGAAAGAGATAGCAAGATTAACAAATATCGTAGTTTTAGCAATCTTTACAGTGGTATCTTCTGTTCTTAATGGGTAGAATATGGCAAATATCACACTGGTAATCATTAAAAACATATTCATCCTAAGGATTACACCGAGGTTTTAATGATTAATCTTGCTTACTCGGAAAGACAGGAACAAGATCAAAAGTTGGAGTATAGCAATCTTCTTACTTAGTCTCCTGGATAGGACCAAATATTTAATTATTATTTGGATATTCCAAAGAACATGACATATCAATGTTTATGGTTGAACTTCGTAGCATTTTTTGCTTAGGCTTTTATTCAATTTTGGGGACTTCCCCATCCAATCTTGAAGAATTTGATAGTTTCTTTGTAATTTGTAGACTTAAAAACTATGAAATCTAATCAGAAGAATTTAATAGTTGAAAGTTGGCGTTGGAGGTCTCATAAACAATATTTTTGAGAATGCATCCATTTCTAAGTGGACTTTCATCTCCCATCGATTTTTATTCATTACTTGATATTTAATCTTGACGGATATTGATCACTGATTGAAGTTAGATTTAATGCTGGCTGTATGAACTTTCAGATATTTATTGGCTTTATGTTAAACGATAATTTAACGAATCTCTTTTATTTTATATGCTTGAAGTATCTGATTGACGGGATTAGAGTCTTAAAAGCTGGCTGGCATGCGACATGGTTTTCAGACCCAACTCATGATTACTATTGTGATAGTATAGCTGTTTTTCTGAGCAATTTGCGCAGATTACATACTGAATACCTCCTTTTTAACAAGTTAGGCAGGCCTCATAGTAGCCTTCAACTTTTGATAAACAGTTGTGGCACCTCAAATCAATTTCATCCTGTTACAAAATTTGATCCGAATTAATCGTTTATAGCCCTTTATTATTTTCGTATACTTTCATTCTTTAATGACTCAAATGCTTAATTTGGTCTTTTCCTTTAATTCCAAGCTCATGCTGATGGTGATAATTTTTCCTATTATAACAATTTTAACATATAAAGAAGTCACAGCATTTTTAGCAAAATCGATCGTTATTTGAAAAACAATCTTTGTTACAGGAACGACAGATCGGAGTTAGTTCTTCTTGATAAGAAAATGATTCTTCTTTAATAACATCCTGGCATCCATACTAAAATTCTAAAGTTTATTTTTTGTCGTTTTTTTTGGTAGTTTCATCATGTTTGTTAAATAAATTTGGGAGTTTTTTTCTTAATAGTTCCTCCAATAGATTAACTAATGGATGACTTTAATTGATATAGGAAGTGCCGCTACATTCACTACATTTGTGTTGGTAATGGTGAGTTTCATATTTATTCTTCTAATCAAAGCATTTGTAACATTTGTAAGTTTGAGGGCTCGAATAAGATGAATGACCAATCAACTCATCATCGATAGTTGTCAATTAATTTTGGGAATGTTCAGAATCTCTGCTTATGCACCTTTTGAATGGTTTTAATTCCATAACGTTAACCTGATATGGTGTGTTATCAAAGCTGATTTTTGAATCTTATAAAAGGATAGACTCTTCCATTCCCCCGTAATAAGGAGGGATATATACATTTGGATTTTGAAACATTTTATTTATTCAAACTTTATATGAAACCCAGACTATTGTTAATGTTAAAAGGCATCAACATTTTACAAAAATGGTTGTTTTAATCTTTTACTCAATATTAAACTCGTTCAATTGCAACTACATATAGGTTGTTGATGAGATATTACTTTATTAATAAAAAGAATAAATAATAATGAAAGAGTAGGAAATTGAAGAAGGTTTTATGAAAAAACTTACCCACCTTCCAGACTAAAAATAGGAGTTCAAAAATATAAAGGAAAGCCCTAACTATAAGATTATCGCTTCTGAAAATCAAGATCAAGAGGGAGGTAAAAAGATATTTCATTATCACTATGCCTAAAATTCTCAATTCTAGCTCGGAGCAGGCTCATACGGTCGTATTTATATCTGCTATTACTAGGATGAATAAAAAAGCAGAATTCATAAACTAGCGCTGAAAATAATTAGCATTCCCAACAAGATTGAACAAATCCGAAAAATAGAATAGATAATTGCATTCACTCGGCAATAAATAAAGTCTTTAATTAAACTTCGCCTCAATCCAAATATTATTAAAATAGAGGATGTGATTGGAGACACCATGCATAGTAGAATATACTTAATCTTGGAGTATTGTAACGATAAAGACCTTGACAGTTATTTTACTAAATTGTACGCGGAGAAAAGGATCAAGAAGGAAGAGGATGTCCTTGTCTATTTTAAAGAAATTTTAAACGCTTTTGAGGATTTGTATAAACTCAACATCATTCATCGCGATATCAAACCAGAAAATATATTGGTTCATAATAACGTTCTCAAAATTGGTGATTTTGGATTGAGCAAGCAGATATTTTAAAAGAACTAGGAGTTTTATGAAGAGCACTATGGTACCTATCTGACAGCTTCTCCTCAAATTCGGTTTAAATAGAAGTACACCAATAAATGTGACATTTATTCGCTTGGAATTACTCTCTACTGGATGGTCTATCAATCCTTCCCCTTCCGAAATTAACAAACCCAATAGTAACTGATGAAAAACAGTCTTCTCTTTGAGTCCGAACCCTCAATAAAGGTATCAACGGAATTGGTCTAACTTATAAAGCATATGTTAGCCTACAAGGAAGATGATAGAATTTAATGGAACGACTTATTTCATCATCCCATTTTCAATAAGATAGGCATCAAATCTCATAATAGCATCGATATTCGAGATACAATAGGGAGAGATCTGAGGAACCAATATTCTAATTCCAGAATCTTGGACAACGTCATTCCAAAATAATTTTATATGTACATCATGGGCAACAACTAAAGTTTTGATATGAATAACTTTGCAAGCAAAAACTTCGAAGACGACCCCTCTTTGAAAAATTTCATGCCAATTTTCATATAAATCTTAAATCTTAGATATCGAATCAACTTCCTTAAATAATTTCTGAGAGAGGTGTATGAGTTCAAAATCTCAGATAAGATAAAGAACAAGATATAGTTTATAATAATGAAGGATCTGATTCGCCTGGGAGTAGATAAATATATTATATACTTACTCAATAACATTAAAAGGTAACTTACTGGAAATACGACTTGCAAGATTTTAGATGCTAAACTAATCAATGAGCTGAAGAATCGATCTAAGGAATTTGATAATCTTGTCAAAGCCTTTCTGGCAGAAGTAGATCACTATTAAAAATCGAATAAAAAGCCCAAACTGTCAGAGGAAGAGCGATAAACTCTTCAAAAAAGGTGCAAATAATATCAAATCAATGAAACATTCGAGTCCATTCTAAAAGGTAAGATAATTGATGAGAATGATTTCCTCTTAAGCATTCGAACATGCATAATCTAAGTAATTTATTTTATAAAGGACGAGGTAAAATATCACAGTCAGAAGGGTAAAAATTTGGCGGGTAAATAATAGAAAAGATATAGAGAACTGATATTGCTGATTCATCACTTCTATATGTTTATCCTACAAAAAACGATCTTCCCCTAAAAATATATCGATAAAATGAACTATGAGTTCGAAATATTCAATGAAAAGGAAAAATACAAAGACCCGTCTGCCTTCAATGAGCTTGCGTTGAATATCAATTAGATCATAGACCGGTTTTAAAATTGATGTTTTTGTGTCGAATAAGAATATTAAAATTATTCTGAGAGATCCTAAATTCTATTGTTAATCTAATTTCTATATAATATTTTCCATTCTATAGAACAACAACAACTAAAAACAAATGAGACCATCAAATGATTCAATCTCCCTTAAGAGAAAGCAAAGAACTGTTTCAACATTCCTCAAAAAGACCTATGAATTACTACAAGTACACCTTTATTTATTTAGGATTAAAAAAATATGGAGGCTGTTAGATGGGCACCCGATGGCATTGGTTTCATTGTTACCAACTAAGAAATCTTTTCCAAACTTATACTCCCTCATTACTTTAAGCACAGCCATTATTCCTCCTTTGTTAGGCAACTCAACATGTATAATTTCCATAAAATTCGGGAGAGCAATGGAGAGAGTTATTTCCATCATGAAAACTTTGACCGCTTCAATTAACAGAAGTTAGCTGAGATCAAGCGAAAACCTGAGAAAAAGAAAAGAAGAAATGATGAAACAGACTCATAAGCCTACAGTGATCATGAGGAAAAAGACACAACAAATCATGGCTCAGTTAAAAGTGAAAATGAGCAAAAAACACCCGTTTCTAACAAGAATGAGTCTGATTTGAGTGAAAAGAAAATATAAACTGAAAAAAATACACGAAATTTCTTTTCGGAATAATGCAACCCGGATGAAGCTGGAGCCGCTTAGAACATCACTTGGAAATGTCTAGATGCTGACGATATGGATGACAAAATATCCATAAACAATGAGATTTCTCAGCGAATTCTGCCTCGTTTAGCTACTCGAGAACTCATATACCCGAGCAACAATAACTTGTTTCCTTTCGGCAAAGGGCAAACTTCTAATTTTTGTCTTTTCTTTTGATATTATTAGTGACTAATTTATGTTATCAAATGTATTTGAATGAACAATCAATTAATCATTGTCTAATATGAAAGCGAGAGAGGCAAAAAATATTTAAAACCATATAATAGCAAATCTTCAGACTCTAAAACTGTTAAGATGCCAGTTTAGTCAGGAAATTATTGAGGACATGCCGAATTATTGCAGAGGATTAAATCAATTATCAAGGATGCTTACTTTGAAAAATAATCAGATTAGTTTTCTCAAGAATAAGTCGAAAAAGACAAAGGCACAAAGATTGTCCACTTCAGTTGCGGAAATATAGTAAGCACCAATGAAAATAAAAATCCAGCAGTAGTTGTAATTGATTAAAGAACAATTAAAGTCCAAATCTGATAAAGAGGATTTGAAATAACTAAATAACTTCAATGCTATTCTATCAATTAAAAAAAACTAGCAACAGTCACCCGATTCCTAATCAAAAAATACGAATATTTTAAATTATTTAGAAGTATTAGGATGCAATTAGGCGTTAGATATTGCCAAAATTATCAGAATTAATAATGAATCCAATACTGAGGATATTGATGAATTGGTTGAGTGCTTTAATCAGATGATTTGCTTTGATAAGCCTATTAATATTTTTAAACAAGCCAAAAGCATCACAAAAATTAGTTCTAAAAAGATAAGCAAATACGAGCCATTATTGGATGAAATAATAAAGTTGCGCAATGAAAACAAAGAAAACTATCCTTATATTATTTAGTTAGCGACATCCAACATATATCAAAGCTGTTTCCTTTAAAAAGTTGTTAAATCTGATGCTCAGTTCAATTTTTTATTAAATTAGATGATGAGATATATTAAAGTTTCCCAATACAACAGCGATCAATATATTTTAACTGAGTATGAAAGGTTAGAAAAAAGCATATAACATTTTAGTAAAGATGTCATCAAGTAAAAGAAATTTGATGGATAATTAACATAGTAAGATCTTTGGTAGAAAATATGCTATCTTTTTAGGAAAGGAAATCATTTCAACAATATCATTATTATTCATCTTCAGTAGTATGGTCAATTGGAATTAATTAACTTTTTTTAGGCAGTCTTAGCAGGCAGAAATCATTAATTTCAAAAAGACCTTTTAAAATTCAATCGGAACAGATATTATAAAGAATTTATATTACTCTTATAGAGAAAATGCCTTCAGTACTATCTATAGAAAGATCACTGCACCTCATTCACGTCAAAGGATTTAGTCTCCATTGCTTTAAAATAAATATAGTTAAAACATCGATTTAATGAAGACAAAAGCCTTCAGATAAATTTTATAATCAAGTATTCTGAGGCAAAGATGCAGAATTTCCATTCTATTACTCAATCCTCAAAAGAAATTAACAAATAAGAGATAATGGAATTATTTAGCTTGGGTCAAATTGTAAAAACTTTGGAGTTGCTCTATAATTATTAAAAAATAGATTCAATTCAATTTATTACTTTACTCTCTATGCTCTGCCAATTGGATCATAGACACTCCAGCCATCTATTTTATTCTCATGATCTGACGACTTGCACTTTTGTAAAATTAATAAAATAAATTTTGGGGGTAGCAGGTAAAGGGTAGTAATTTTTCTATAAACTTATACTTGCTTTCGTTCCTATTTTGAGCAATAATGTCACTGATGAAAGTGCAACAATTATTAAAATCCTCATTGATAATCAAATTCTGTTTTAATAATTGTTATTAAAACACGGATATTTTAGCTTTAATAAATCGCTTGACTTAAATTTTAAAGAAATACCAGACATTCTTTCAAGGATGATCTAGAAGCACAAGAACTATGCTTTTTGTCTGCAGCTGAGTTTAAGTTCATGCATATCACTTGAACGTTTATACTTGATTCCTAATTAGTTTGAATCTAAATATACTACTCAGAGCAATGTACGCTGCTCAAGAACTTAAAAAAACACTATAAGTAAAAATTAGTATAAGAATAATTGCAAATAATATGAAAGAAATGAATTAAATGTCTTAAAAGGCTTATCTAAACAGAATCTTTAACTTTTCAATGAAGAGAGAATTACTATTTTATTCTAAGGCTGTAAATTAGTGGCAAAATCAAACATTTATATGCTGACTAATGCAGAAAATAGGGAAAAATACTATGATTAACTCTCGTTTGTAAACAATCTTTATCTGAAGTTAAAATCAGCCAACATTCAATAACTAATCTGGGAGTATATGACAGAATTTTAGAAAAATTAAGAAAAGATTAAAATTTAAGAGAAAATCAAACTTCACTTACAAATAATTTTAATTACTTACGACATGGCTACGCTCAAAATAGGAATTGAGGAAAAGAAATTTGAAATTATAGTTAAGTGTCTCAATCATTTTATTTAATAAATCTCAATTGAACTGCCTTCAATACAAAACACACTTTCTGAAACGTTTAATGCATCAGAAGCGATTCAATACATAATTCTTTATTTTAGCGAAATAATCCAATCAATTATGTTCTTTAAAGAGTGTAAACTAAAGAAATATCGCTAAAATCGATTATTTATCCAAGGGATATGCACCTAAATTCTCAACTATCTTCAAAAGATTCCCCTAGATTCGGAAGTAAAATAGCTTAGAAAGGCTATATAAATTATCCTGAAAGAAATACACATCTGATATTTTATTTTTTGCTAATAATCTTATGGTCTCAGAGTTGAATAGTTTGCGAAATAAATCAAGGACTCTTTTATTATTTTTGCATTTTATTCATAGTAGATTTATAAAGTAACCAAAATGAGCAACCCAGCAGAGAAGAGGCTTATTAGAGATCTCCAGAAATTGAGCAATGAACATGATTAAAGCATTAATGCTTCTCCATAGGAAGGTAACCTCTATGTCTGGACGGCTTTTATCTAAGGCCCAGAAGGGACGGCTTGGGATGGAGGATTGTTTTAACTCAAGTTAGAGTTTACTCAAGAATATCCAACCAAACCGCCAAGCATTAAATTCATTACCAAAATGTTCCACCCAAACATTTACAACGATGGTCGCATCTGTTTAGATAGTAATTCTTTCTAGATTTAGTTTTGCAGAATCAATGGAGCCCCATCTATGACGTTTGGGCTATTTTGACTTCCATTCGATCTCTATTAGCTGATCCTAATCCCAACTCCCCCGCGAACAGCGAGGCAGCTCAAATATACAATACTCATAAAAACGAGTATGAGAGAAGAGTTCGAGAAGTAGTGGACAAATCCCTTGAATGATTCTAAAAATTATCATAACTTCATTATCATATTTTGAAAAACAACAAATTGGCTGATCAATTTTTAATCAATTTTTAACAATTAATTTGAAGTCTTATTTAACCTTAATTTACTCGTTAAAATTAAAAATAATCCATCCTTTTTGCTGGAAAATGTATAATTAGTCATTTGAGAGATGAATAGTATTTAAAATAAGAAAGAATATACAGAGATTTGTTTGGTGAATCATATATTTTTATTAAACTTTTGAAACAGAAAATTTAAATTGCCAATCAATTCCAAGATATTAATTATCCATCCCGGACAAAGGAAAACATTAATATTTATTTAATTAATTGAATTATCAAGATAATTAAAATAATAGATCTTTAAGAATATAATTATAACCTAGCTTGAAAGACTGAATTTCAGTTTGCATCTCAAAATTAAAGAAAGAGTATCATCATAAATTAAGAATAATGATGAAGTATATTGAACTGGAGATATTTTAGCTATTTGAAAAGTTATAGTTATTTTATTCTTATAGACCTTTCAATGATCTCTTCCATCAAGACAAAATAATTCAACCCAGCCTATGCTATTACTTCTGCCACGTCCTCTGTTGAAAGTTAAATTTCAGTCAAGAAAAAATTATTTACTAGAAAACCATCAAATGCGAATATCTCATTGGGGGATAAAAAACGAAAAGGATTCGCTTAACCTTTGGTTTCATCTACCTATGTTCAATAGTCATGCTAACTATCAAAAGATTTATCTTAAACCTCCAGGAAGTTATTAATCAACAGAACAGACCGATTTAACTAGAGTTTCATAACATAGAGATAATAATCCTCAAAATCTCTGAATAGACAGAGAAGTAACCCATTTTATAGTCCTAAGACATAACAAAAAAACATGTTTAATACATCTTTTTATTTGTTAAACAAACTAAATAAAAATTACCCATAGTATCCTTCAAGTTTATAAGTATCTGCATTGCATTCACTGAATCATAGTTTTTCCAAAATACCTAACAATCAACCAAAAAGTAAGATTAATAAAGAGGGTGTACTTAAGGAAGAAAGGTCTTTAACTCACAATAGATATAATAGATCAGCTAACTCCTTAAATCACAGCTTTATAATCACAGAAATGAGTAAGAGCAAATAGGGTTCAATAAGTAAAAAGGCGGAGGCAATAAAATAATTATCAATATAGTGTTAGTATTGCCTCAACAGTAAGAAAATAGTAGATATTTTAAACTAAAAATATTTTAAATTGGAAGAACAGTACAATCACAAACACCTCACCATGAAATAACTCATAGAACAAAATTAAAAACTATCAAAATAAAATAACTTACTCCGCTAACAGCTGGAATAATATCAATAAAAATTGTCTGTCTAGGAAGGGTAGTGGTTGAAGTAAAAAGAATAGTTAACATTGCGGATAGATAGCTTCAAGAAAGATTTGCTTAGATTAAATTAGAAATTAAAGTATAATTAAATTGAAAATGTAATGCTGTTGAGAATTAAAAATTAACACTTGCAAATGAGTAAATAATATGACAAACTTAAAAATTAGCACGAATTTATGAAGAGACAGATTTTTTAGAGTGCCAGACTCTCCTATGGAAATTTCAGCAAAACTAAGATCACAAAATAACTCAAAAACATACATACAAGAGACAAGATAAGCAATAAAGATGGTGGAAGCAAGAGATTAGTCTGCAATCAGAGTAACTCAATAAAATCACTCAATATGGACTATGATTAAGATGATAACATTTCGTTGAATTTTTCACAACATAGTCAAGATCATTTTTGATATTAGTTTATGTTCTGAATTTTATTTCATCTAATTTACTTATAACCAAATGATGAGTTTATCTCCAAATAAAATGAAAGGATCATCGAAAATGAAAAGTTCAAGAAATAACAACTTGGAGACTGAGATTAAAGCGAAGACACAAGCCAAGGAATCGTTGAATAAGGATTTGAGGGGCGAAAGGTCTTTTATTACGAGTAATGAGGAAACAGATCAATCGCCAAAACTGCAGGAAGGAGTTATAATGACTCCTGTCAAACAATACAAATCAAAGCAAAATATATAAGTAGGTGAAAAGAGTCCAATATAGCTAATGCAGGATATCTTAAAGGGAGCAAGATAATAACATTAGTTAATAAGCTCATACTACTCATCAGAGGCAGAATAATTCATTGGTGATCTCCTGACAAATAAATACAAGAGAAACAACTACATATCCAATCTGGAAAAAGAAATGGATCAATTAAATCCTTCAGTCGGCCAAAACTATCAGTTGTTGGTTCTGCTGTTACAACAAACTAGCAAGGGAGATATCCAGGTTAAACATTCGTCGATGGGAATCTAGCTGTCTTTTAATCAAAGCGTGATAGACGAGCAAGAAATGATCCTATAAAAATTAAAGCAGTAAAAGTACGCTAAGTAGCAAGAAATGAAGTAGATAGTTCATGAATACGAAGGTATAATTGGTAACTTTAATGAAATTATTTCTAAGATGGTGAACAAGAATACGGAAAAGGATGAAAGACACCTATTCTGATTTAGTTTTTTGTATTATTATGTAAAGATTGAATACGAGAAGATCATTGTTCTATCATCTTTGGAGACAAAGGAGCATCCTCTTTCTTTTCAGGAGATTAGATACAATTGTCTTCAACCTTTTATCGTTGGGGAGTAAAAATACGCTAATACACCTTTATCTTTTATTGATTTTGCAGCTATTTAATGATCTCTATTTTTGTCTCAGCGCTAATTTTAAGAGAAATTGTTTCGATAAACTTAAGGAATATCTTTTTTTAAGACTCCATGGCTTGCTATTGAATTTGTTGCCATTTTTATATGTTCTTGCAATAATCCTCCACCCTTCTCAGGGCCTCGATAATTTAAAACTAATTTTACGGTCTAAAAAGATTGGCATCTTCTTAATGATCCTCGGTTATGGGAATACAATTTGAAATGCTGAAAGTAGTTTACTTTAAGGCCTATAAAAATGATCCATTGAGCATGTTTTCATATTTAGATTTTATACCTAATTAGGATTACATTCTGTAACTCTAGATGTTGCTTTATTTGTGGCCATTTTAAACATTCTTTCTTAAATAATGGATCTCTTCTTCTAAGGCTTCCACTTGACCGTTCAAATTATCAATTGAAATTTTGGCGGAAAGGCAGCTATCCAAATATTCTTCCTTCATCTCTCTTTCATGAGTAAGTTCTTGCTCTAATTGTAAAATCAGCTCATCTCTTTAATAAATTTCCTTATAGAATTAGTTATTGAGGATATCGTTCGCTGAGCATTCACTTTTCTCTTTTTCTTGCGAGATACAACTATTTTATATTTATTTCAATAGTTGCTAAATTCTTAACCGAAACTGGTAGTTCTACTCCTCCGATACCATTAATCCAGATTTGGCTTCATCACACACACTCTTTTAAAACTCCAAACTGGCCTTCAGTTTCTTAATTTATTTTCTTAGTTTCACCACTTATCTAAATTCCTTATGGTCCCTATTTAAATTTTCATCCTAATGCGTACTTTCCGCAACAGTTTAATTGTCATCTTTCTCAACTTCCATCTACTTTTTTTCCTCAATCTGCTTGGACAAACAAATTCTAGTTTTACTCTCTGAGTGGTCTTGAGGTAGTTTCTCCTATGAATACTTTGACATTTTTAATTTGCGGTAGATTGGCTCCTCTTCCCTATTCTGAAAATTCTCGCATTTATCGTTTTTAGGTGACTCCGCCAACCCAAAAGATTTATTATTTTAATCTGTATTGTTTAAGTTCTAGACACCGATGTCCATTTATGTTTGAACTTATGCATCTAATTTTACAGATTTTACAGGAGAGGGCGGGAGATTACTCATGCCCTTATGAACGAGGTAATTTCTCGTCCTTTAGCACATCTCTTTCTCCAACTCTTTAATTTTTTATCTTAATTCCGCAACTATTTTGACCTCCGCATTTTGATTCATCGAAATCTAATTATAATTACAATTATCAATGGATCAATATTCTGATGTTGAGGCAAAGTATAAAACATATAATCTAAATGATACTGATAGCATAATTTTAAAGCATCAAACGTTGCTTCTTGCATAATTTACGATTCTTTAAATTAAATGTAGAAACAATTAGGTTAATTTTAATTATAGTTAAAGATGCTGACACAAACTAAAGTAAAATATTTCATTGCATAACTTCGAGTCTACAGGAAGCTATTCACTCTATCAAATAAAAACTGGACTATGGATGCAAATATACTCCCATCCACACTTGTCATTGATAAGGAATAATTCATAAAATCACCTGGGGGAAGCAGCATGCTATTTTCCATCGTCTAATCCTCCAAGAAATATCAAAAAGGGTCAAAACTCTCCCATTACCGAATCAGTTTCTCTGATATTTTAAAGATAGCCTGCCTTAATTTTGATGATGGCCCTTTTGAATCTGTGAACAAGAATAAAATGATCCTCATTCAACCCACAGTGAAATCGTCTTCTCAAGTGCTGTTTAAGTTTTATGTACGTCCATTTTGAATTAGGACAAAGACGAAATTGAAAGCAATAGAATTAAATAATTTGTTTGCAAAAAAGGAGAATTCAATTTTTTTCAGGAAACTTTGAAAAGCGGAATTGATGAATTAGGGCAGTTAAGATAACAACAGCAATCAAACATTCGACAGATGATTCGAGTAATTAAAAGTAATGATTTTACTCTTATATGAGATATTATTAACTTCATTTAAGTCTATGGGAAATCACAAAATCAATGAAATTCATTTATTTATCTAACTAATTACATTTAAAGGCTATATTTATCAAATAGTGAATTCATAGTCACTAAGATATTTTCTTTTAAAAATAAACGGATCCTCTGAATGATACTTCTTCTATAGTTCAGATGCGTGCAATTTTAGTTTTTAAGCTTACTTCTGCTTTCCTGAACTAAGATATAAAAAGCTCTGTATTTTAGTAAAATAAATCTAATGGATTTGATTTTCATATTTTTTCAGCAAAGTTGGCACATAACTATCCAAAGTTTACCTTTAGTTATTCAGGAGACTCAAGGTGATATATACCTCGTCAAAGATAGGTTGATTGTTATGTAATTGAGCGATTTTTAGAAGAGTTCTAAGCCAATACAGTATTTTAACTTTTTAGTTGGGTTCATTATTGATGTAATATTGCACTAAGTTGAACATAGGAAGAATACTTTCTCTCCTCACAAACTGAGCATTGATATCAAATTCATTCTCGCTGAGGGCCTGTTTCAACCGATATTTCAGCTATTCATCTACTAAGGAGTCAGGGTTTTATGAACTTTCAATAGCCTTTAGGAAGATAGAGCGAGATTGAAGATAGTCTGAATTGATAAGATCAATTTTATTTTTAGAGGGTTCTATTAACTTTTAGCTAATTAAGGGATTTTTGTTCCACCAGCATGAAAGAGCAAGATTATTATAAGCTTTTATCTTCAATTCATGAGCAGGATGCTCCTACAAGCATTATGAATATTTTCGTTTTGCGTCTTCATAGTTACCCACCAAAAAATAAGCGTTGCCTAATTTGAACTAGAACATTTTCTTATGTTTCAGCGACATGCTTTCTACCTATTTTTCAGAGAGCAAGGCTTTGCCAAGGATGATGGCCTAAATTTGGGAAATCTTACCTTCTGAGGATTAAATTTTAGAAAAACTTGAAAAAGACTGTTGTAGTCTTCGTAGATCAAGAGACTTTGCATTTTAGATTGCTTTTTCAGTTTAATTAGATTGTAAATATTTTGCTCGAGGGCTTTTGCTTTCTTTAAGCTGTAGTTGTTCATGATGAGTCTGGGTAAATGAAGAGATACTTTTTGTAAATATGCAGATAGTGCTATCGCAGCTCCTCTTTGCGATCTTAAAGCAAATTAAGAGCTTGCTGGTAATGCTGATTTGCTTATTAAAGTTTATTCTCGAGGGATAGGTTCAGACCTTCCCTAAAACTTTGGTAAAATGGCAATTTGGAGATGTTTTCCATTCCAGCCACATCCGATTTGTTGCCATCTAATATCTTGGGATTTGAGAAACTTCCGTAGGAAAGGAGGCGACTGAGTTTCCTGATAAACATTCTTATATCTTTATAAAAACAAAACAACAATTCATAAAGATTTCAATATCATCAATAGATTTATCCCAAAGATCTTTGACAGCAAATATATCCTCAATAATAATATTTTGTTTTATGTTATTCAAGAATTTTATCATTAAGTTGAAGTACCGAGGAGATGTTGATAGTAGAGTTCTCTAACTTTGTCCTCCTTCAAAAGATTCATTAGTATTTCCTTTCTTCGAGGACATGCTTACTTATAAGTATCAGTCAACTCTTCTCCCAGAATCAGGCAGACTCCTCCTGCAAATCTATTTTTTGTATTCAGACTAAAAGTAGAATCAGCCAAATCAAATATCTATTGAACTAACTCTTTGCTTTTAATATGGTATTCCAGAACAATTCCTGACAGATAATTCCAACCGCATTAATTCATCAAATTCTCTTCTTTGACAATCCACTTTTTAACTCTATCAATTTCAGCTCTCTCAATTTGTTAGATTTCTTCTTGTTTGAGCTACTTGAAGTGTAGAGAAAATAAGTTATGCCTGTAGGACCATAGAGAATAGCAATTACTCCAGTTAACTTTCTGAACTGTAAACTGTTGTGCCTGAAGTTGTTCAATTAGTTGGCTATGTTGGCTGCTATAGATCAGAGATGCACTTTTGAGCAATTCCTCCTGTTACTGTTGAAAATGCAATGTTAGCCATAATTTGTAATCCCACACATGATAGTTTTTGGAGTCTATTTCCAGCAAATAGTCCAAAAATTAACTCTAAGAAGCATAATACTGATGAGGATTAGTAATATTTTATTTAAACTCCTGGAACAACTGCTTTTTGTATGTCCACAACTGATACTCCTTCCCATTAGCACTCAACAGACAGTTAATGAACCAAATTTATCTTCGAAAATCTTCATCCTGAAAGGGTTGTTTCAAAAAATACTTTTTCCTCAACATGAGAGCATAGTAGTTGGAAGATCTTGTTTTTAGCACGTAAGTTGTAATTAAAAAACTTCTGGAGGAAATTTATTAACGATTGAGCATCTCTCGCAAGTATCGAAAATACTTTTCCTCTTCATTAGATATAATTAACATTGTGCTTTGGGAATTGTCCTATAGAAATCGTTCTGTGGCGAATCCCCCAAAGGAGTGGAGTCAACGTCTGACCAATCCACTTTATTGATTTCAGCGATTATAGGATCAATAGGCAAATGGTAGGGATCTTCATAATTTTACTCCATTTGGATATTTCAATATATATTTATATTAACTATGGCTGGCTTTAGCAAGAAGAAATATTTAAAATTAGCCAAGGGGTTCTACGGTAGAGCCAAAAATTGTATCAAACTAGCAATCCCCAAGGTTTAAAAAGGACTACAAAAAGCATATATTGGGCGCAAGTTGCGCCCGAGACACATGCGTCGCAATTGGATTATTACCATATCAGCAGCCACTCGAGATCTCAATCTCCCTTATAGTAGATTTATAAATTCTCTGACCAACTCGAACATCAACCTAAACCGTAAAATTTTGGCTGAGCTGGCCTGCAATGAGCCATTTTCATTCAAAGCAGTATTTGACGAGTTAAACGTACAGGCTGGCAGACTGCCCCAGTAGCGCATTACTCTTGAAAGTCTGATTAGAAAAAACCTAATAACTGCAGCCCGTCTTGAAAAAGAGATGTACGTGCCTCTTCCTTCGAAAGGAATAAAGCTCAGATATTATTGATGATTAAAACTATTAATTCGGCTACATTAAATAAATTTGGCAATACAAACTTTATTTTAACTTTGGGCAAATCATGTAATCAAAATATATGTGGAAATTATACTTTAATGAAGATCATCGTATTTAAATGTTGAAATATGTAGGACTTTATAAACTATATAAATAACTATCAAAGACATGATTGCATTCTTTGTTAGACGAGGAATGAGTCGAAGAGATATTTACAATCGCAGAGTTTGTTATTTGGTGGTCTGCTTGATCTTTGCGGCTTGCTTTTTTATTGCTGGGTTTGTCTTTCTTGGGCTCAGTTTTCAGACTTAAAATTACTACAACAACTATCAATACACTTACACAGCGTGCTTTATCTATGGAGGAATCGAAGCCTTTTGTGCCCTAATCATGTTTTGTTCCATCAGCAGTATGAACTCTAATATGGACACCATAGTCATTAATCCAAATAGTGTCAATTGGCAAAGATCATATCAACAGCCATATGGACAGCCATATGGACAGCCATATGGACAGCAACCGTATCCACAGTACCAGCAACAACAGCAATATCAACTCCAGCCAAACCAATATCCACAACAACAATATCCAACAAAAAATAAAAATTAAGCCGTAAAAATTAACCTTCCTACAGAACCAATGGATCCCGCTCCTCTCATAACTAATTGAGAAATGGCCAATAATCAGTGATTTTATGAGATTATTACTCAAATGCATTCCTATTATTGAATATTTTCAGCATGACCACCATATTTTAAAGGAATATCAAATGACTGACAAGTATTCAATCTTGTGTCTATTAATGAATAAATAATAAGTATCATGCAAAAGTTATAATCTTTTTGTCAGATATCCGAGCCTGAATTCTTTGGGCCTCATATCTCTCTCCGTCAATTCCAAATAATCCTATCTCTTATCCTTCCCCTAAAGGTTAAAGTCTATAACTTTTAATCTTTCCATATCCAAAATTATACCCTTCTTTTGGACATCCTTTTTCTCTGTCAAAATGATCTCCTGAGTCTGAACTGAGTAAGTATTTTGTTAATTGCCATCTACTGTGTTATTCAGTTAAAAATTGCATGTCGACTGCTTCATCCTCCACCTTCAGCAATGGAGCAAACTCGTATTTATCAGAAATATAGGGAATAGATGGAAATAGTGCGTTAAGAAAGTTTGTTTCGATCCGCACGAAGGAAGGCTCATTGATTGGTTCATTGAGAGGAGGAAGATTGGTTGAGGTAGTTGAATAAGTTAGCCTGCCATTATATTTGCGTAAGGCAAATATGCGATAGGCTGAGTACAGTTAAAATCGAAAACCACCTAAGAAACGTAAAAATTCTGAGTTCATGTCTATGTCGGCAAGAAAAGCCCATTCCAGACTGAGAAACGAGTAAATAGGCTCTTAGAATTTTTCCAGCTCCATTTTCTAAATATCCATATTCTTACAACAAGATTCATTTATCTCTTGCGACCCTTAATCACCAAAAAGATTGCAACTTCGTCTGAACAGTCTTCCCCTGCTAAAGTGGTTTGAGTTTTCGCAAAAGCGTTGCCGCTACCTCCAGGGACATGTGAGACTGGTATTCTCCCGCAAGCCTTTGAGTTAACGAATTCATGCATCAATCCATCACCGGAAATGATAATGACAGATTCATAGCTTTTGGGATCGATCGTGGCTAAATGTTAAATGCAGTGTCCGCGATGCGTGGTTTAAACAATATCATAAGTGAAATTTGTATGAGAAATAAAATCTTGAACTGCTTAAAAGTGTTTCCTCGAGTTAGAGCCAGCTTAGGGATTAAGATAAATTAACAGTTTCAGAGGAGTTTAAGAACCTTTGATTGGTCGATTGGTGATGACTCGCAGCAGGGACACTTTAAACTGTTCGTAGTTTTCATTATCCATTTGCACCCATATATGGAAAGATTATATGTACCTCTTTTCGCTTCTCAAGAATTTTTTTATTTTTGGAAAGGAATTCAGCTGGATTTAATAAATTTGGTTATCAATCTTCTTGTCATTAAAGCCGATCAAGTCTTTATAGTTTAGGGTTTTAATGGTCTATTTTTTATTTGTAATGGTAATGCTTTCGGGGCCAAAGACGAGAGTGCATGGGCTTGAATAGGTGCCTAAACGATCAGTGTAGACTTCAAATTCCATTTCCCCGTTGTTGATAAGCAATTTATCTAATTTATCTTACTCCATAAAACAAAGACGTAAATTAAAAAATATAGATACTCTATAACTAGCAATTATCTTATCAATAAAATCTGATCAATAAAATTAATTTAAATTGGCATAAACATCACCTTAAGTCCAACAAGCTAATTGGAAAAGATAAATGATTTTATTTAGCTTGGCGCATATTGAAGAGGAAAACCTACTTATGTGGAAATTAAAATATGACGATACTCGATTATAAGAATTAGTATAGATATCACCTGGACTTAAGATAAGCCATCACTTGCCTGTATTTATTGGGATTGGTTTATTTTAGCTGCTACAGCCACTTTTCGCGCTGCTACTATTCATATTTGATTCGATTTGATTTTATCCATAATTATCGGGAGACTAAGGCAATTCTGTCTAATTAATTTATGTTCTGTATTAATGAGATAGTACCGGCCACTGCAACACTGATATCTTCAGCGCATTCCTTGTAAGCAACTACCTGTCCTCAACTGTATAGGGCTATTTTCGAATTCCATACTTATAGATCCACCGAATTTGCCCTCCAACCCACTTCGCAAGGGTATATGGAAATTTTAGCAACTTCACCAATAAAACTTCATTCCACTTGGGCTTTGAATATCCACCCTAAATTTATATTTCAAGTATCATTTAATCCCTTACTTGTTCCTTCAACTTTTTGTTGTTTCCACAACGTTCGTTGACCTTATTCCTGAAGTCTTGCCCCTCAGTTATCGACAAGATAGCGCGTTAATACATTTGTTTGCGCATTACAAATTGCAGCAGAGATATTAATGACACAAACACTACAACAACCAAAGCAGGGTGAATTTTAGGATCCTGTATGTAAGTATGCTTATAGTAACGATACTCATGATAGTAATCGGACTATTCCGGATTTTGGATGTGCAAGTCGTACTTAAAGCGAGATTTAGCATCAGTGAGAGTTTAGTACGCTCTGTTTATTAGCTGAAACAACGCAGTTGTATCCTATTGCTGGTTTTTGTCCGGATGATATCGTTTAGCCAATTCACGATAAGCCTTGCGTATTGTTTGCTAATCAGCATCTTGAGCTACTCCGAGCAGCTAGTAGCAGTTGGAAGTTCCACAGTAGCTATCGGCAACTGTAATTGCCGCCAAGCCCAACATGAGAACTACCTTCGCAATAAGCATCTTAAATAAACTTGAGTAATTTCCAAACTGTAAATTTCAACACTGGCGAAATGTGATATTGTCACGATATTAATAAATTGAGCGGTGTCCTAAGATATGATTAAATGATTGAATTTCCATTAATCTACTTATATGCTCTTCCAAGTAGTGTAATAATTGGATTTGTGATGTTTGGATATGAAATAAGTAGTTATTTTATCAAAAGGAATGAAGTTGGTGATAGTTCTTCTTGCTATTCTGGCCCTCTTTGCAGTCTCCGTGTCCGCTCACGATTGCCCCCACGACTTGGAGGTGCGCTGCATCGATGACATCAACAAGGCCTACCCCATCTGCGAGAAGGCCGCTAAGGAGAAAGGAAAAGATTTTGATGCTGACCTTAACTGTCTTAAATACTTCCTCTCCATGGAACAAGATTGCTGGCCCTGCATCTGCTGGGTTGCTGAGACTCAAAAATGGCACATTGCCGGATGCTGATAGATAACATCAATCATCATATTATCCTTAAGATATCAACAGATTGAAGGGCGGATATCATAGATTGACTGACAATTCAAAGTTGATCTTGAAGCCTCGGGATACTTTTTCTTTCACTTCTTTCATTTCCAAGTTAATTGGAGATCTGTTGGTCTCCCTCAATTTTTTTTTTTTTTTCTTTGAAGGTCAAATCAAACTTGATTTGCTTACCACAACTATTGATGAGAAGTATGCATGATTATTTTTGTTTTTTTTTAATTATTTTATCAACGATTCGGCAATATGTAGGTTGAGTTGGATGATTTCTAGGACGGAAGACCCCTTGCCTTTAAGACCAATGAAGAAACTGCCACAAAAATAAAGCATTTCAAATCCAAGAAACAATACAAAGAACTCTTAGATTTGGCATCATCTATGCCTAATACAAAGGAAAAATATCTGCTCCAAGCACATGCTTGCCTGCATCTCAAAAAATGGAAGTAACTTTCATAGTCCTGTGATAGGGGACTCGATTTGGCTGAGGACAGAGACTGTAGTGACTTCCTGAATATGAAGGGAAGGGCAGTTGGCAAATTGGGAAACTATGAAGAGAAGGTGAGACTAGCCACAAGGGCAATATAAATCGATGATAAGGTGGCGGCCTATCACCGAAACTTAGGAGCAGCTTTTTATAAGCTGAAGGATTATAAAAAAGCTGTCGAGGCTCATGATCGTGCTATTAAGCTAGAACCAAAGAATCCAATAAACTACCACAACAAGGGAGCAGCCGTGTTCAGATTACAACAATTTGAATAAGCAGAAACATGTTTTGAAAAGGGAACGCTACTCGACAATAAACAAATTATATCATTTGTTTGGCTAGCCAACACCTATAAGGAATTAGGAAAGATTGAGAAGGCCAAGGAAAACTATCAGATCGCCTATGATTTGTCTGGACAAGAAGAATATAAAAAATTAGCTCGAGAAATGGATGACAGATTGCACCCTGAACGCAAAAAAGGCTTTTTTTCTCGCATATTTGGATGATTTATTTCATTCTATAGACTCCCATAGTTAATGCCAAAAATCAGACCAACAAATAAGCAATTATATTTAAAAGGAATATTCCTATTAAATATTTGCAAAATAATAAAGAATGCTCCAGAACTGTTGGAGGCAGTGCAGTTGTATTAGTATCTAATTTTACATAATATTTATAAGCTCTCAGTATTGATCGGATAAATGAGTCTGCTTGATATGCTACGTCCTTGGGAGGAAGCCTGAATTTTTAATTAGAGCAATATTATATTCGAAATAGAAGATGAATAATCTCAACAAACCAGATTTGCTCGCTGATTTCCCACACCTACAGATAGATTGGCAGCCATTGTACATCAAAAATAGTCTCTGCTACCAGCATACCTACTCTAAGGATTTGAGCTAGCTCAGAAATTTAAAGGCAATTACGGTTCGCGAACTTGATCTTTACGCATCTCGTTAGGCTTATTGCTTTCCGTATTGCCCACGCATCTATAAGTACGTCATTCATCAGGACGACTTTGATGGCAGATAACTTAACTTTAATTTACAAGTTCTAATAGAAAAGGTGCCGCATCGACTTGGCAGTAACTTTATCCTCTCAGCCACTGATCAAGAGATAAAGAAGCTGTCAAACAGAGCTATTGATATTGTGAAAGGATTTGACTACCTCTTTAAAAGGTTCGGAGCCTTCCACATAAGTCCAGAAATGATTGGATGGACCGATATCGATGTAATTAAGGTCTGGTTTAACGAGGACTTTGCTAGTAATAGAATTTGCAACCCAATTAGAGAGCCATCAATAATGGTTTCAGAGCTGATTGATATTTTGGAAGAAACTTTGATTATACAAAATAAACATCTTTCGAAGGGGATTAAATCATTCTAACAATTATCTGAAGAACTATCATGTTCTCCATAAAAAAAGGAACCATATACAAGACGTAACAACTTTAGACATACACAATATTCTGGCACGCCTGTGATTTTACCTTTACAACCTCTTAACATAAACAACATTACATTTAGCTACAGTAATAAGGATATAGGTGGAAGACCAATCTTTCTCAGCAATCATTGCAGCAAGAGAAATAGCATCAGAACTACTACTGACTAAGAGATGCTCGGAAGGATTAAAGGTGTTTCTATTCATGACACCAAAGATCAATCTAGTCTCAAGATGATTGTGCCCTCAGTTGAGAAAAGGACTCAAAAAAGAATGTCTGTCTTCAGACCTTTTAAACAGAATGAGAATGTTATTCCTTTACAACCAGTTGCAAGCGATTTAGAATAAGAAAAACTTAAAGTTAAAGCATTTTCCGACCGTTACTCGACGGCTATTCATAAGCCTATCAACCAACAGGAAGTATCTCTTTATGAATAATGGGAGAAGGGAAAGCATGAGCTTCTCCATTATTCAACTTCCTCGAATCCTTACAGCAAATTTGTAAACATGAAGCCAAGATAGGACAAGACACTAAGCACTGCAGCAAATGAAAGCAACACAATTCATAGTATCGATGGTGCCTAACGATAAGTAAATGAGTCAAATTAAGTCATCGAGTAAGTAGATGGAAATAGTGAAATGGGCCAGGACTCAAAGGATATGCGAACATCGCAGGAAGTAAAAACTGACTTATAGGCACTGTTCCACACTGAATAGAAGATTAGTTTTTCATAATTGTAAGATGAATTGGACCACATTCTCTGATGATTCAACTTTCCTTTGTTTACTTATTGGTATTGCTTGATATTATCATATAATTATTTTTCAAAAAATATTAGTTGTAGGCGGGTAACATCCGATTGACAATATGACTGACCTAGTCAAATTACTGAAGGCCAATTTTTTAATCAGTCCTCCTAAATCATTATTCTATTATAGTTTGATTAAGATTTACTTTATTAATATTCACTGAACCAATGCTTAAGTCATTAGTTTTGTGTCTGCTACTGTCATGCGTGATTGCTCGTGAAAGCTTTAAAGTTGCAGTAGTGGAGTTGAAGGAAATCTCACTCGCACCCTAAGCCACTCACAACTTCACATTACGAAATTTGGATCCTCGAAAGGCATTAATGATCACGCTTAAGGATTATAAATTGACTCCACTCGCAGAATTTAAAGTGTACTTATAAAACAAAGATCACGAGAAAGCAGACTGCAATTTTAAATATTCTAATAATCTCTGCGTGTTGGAGAAAAGTTCCGAGGAAGTAACAATAAGTGTGAAGTGTTTGGATAAGGCTTGCTCAACTACTCTCATTATTTCGCAGCGAATATTGGTATAAATTTAGAATGGCGAAAGATTCAACAAACAACTAGTTGCACCGGGGGAAGTTTTTAAATTGGCGCAATCTAACTTTACGTCCATGCTTGAAGTTTACTCTCGTCGAGAGGAACACCAGCTAATGACATCATAAATAGTCATTTTCTCCAATGTGCATGCCTTTCATCTCGAACAAATCGAAGAATTGGACTCAATTAGCGCAGTGTTCGGACTTAAACCAGTTAAAACACAAACGGATCAGTATCTCTTTGTGGATAGTGGCAAACTCAGCAAAAATCAGGATCTGAGACTATCACTGCGCCCCCACGATGGAAAACTACATGAATCAGTTCCGTTGGTGGACTTTATTGAAACATTTGGTAAGCATTCAAAAAATGAGTATACTTATGCCGGCCACCTATCCCATAACTTGCAGATCAACCTTAGAGTCTTTGCCCCGAGAGATAACGCCAACTTACCACTTGCCCTCGCTATTCGTGGAGGCTAATCTAACAGCATAGCAGCTGACATCCTAAGATTGCACCTTCCAAACGTAGATTTCAGAGGACAGAAGTTCTATGATTTGAGTTTTATCGTGACCAACTCCCAGCATAGTAAGTATGGAATAATATCGCTTGAAGTA
>Ga0302186_10000650_pt1 | contig 30528 bp, 16 predicted proteins | sample II_Bog_E1_2_FD_198782 | JGI IMG/M metagenome (GOLD analysis project Ga0302186, IMG submission 198782) | Peat permafrost microbial communities from Stordalen Mire near Abisko, Sweden - II_Bog_E1_1 | ecosystem: Environmental > Terrestrial > Soil > Wetlands > Peat | place: Sweden: Abisko... | reverse complement strand
CCATGTAAAATTGAGCAATAGTTTATTGAACATTAATTTGAGAAACTTACGGTCGGGTTTGCCATAAATTTTTTTTTCAATATTATATACTTTCAATGCTGCATATGCTAAAACAGGAGGATTCACATCACTGAAGTTGAATTCGTAAGCAGGTAGTTGTCCGTTGGGGTGTAAATAAGTTTCGCGTGTTAGTAAACGCAGTTGATGTTTTGCAAATTCGGGATCTATAATCGAAAATGGAATAGCGTGGAAAGCCAAGTCCCATGCAGCAAACCATGGATACTCCCATTTGTCAGGCATTGATATTATGTCTGAACTAGAAAAGTGTTTCCAATCTTTATTTCTTCCTTTAAGTCGGTCTTTCAAAAGTTCAGTACCTTGCTTTCCTTCTGTAAGCCATTTTTTTACATCATAGTAATAAAACTGCTTGTTCCAAAGCATTCCAGCAAAGGCTTGTCTTTGAATTTCTTTCAAATCTGAATTGACACTATCATGACATAAACAATTGTAAAATTCATTCATTTCAATTTCGCGGTTTTTGAATAACTCATAGAAACTTGTGCCAAATGGTGAGCTTATTTCTGTTTTGCTCAGTCTGAGGCAAATTGTTTCAGTATGACCAGCTTCAACTTCCAGCCAATAAAAGGCTACAGCTTTTGTTCCTGTTTTTTCTTTTACAGCTTTGTCATTTTTATTAATTAAATATTCGTTCATACTGTCCTTAACATAGGGTGTGGCATTTGGTTTGTTGTAGATTCGTTGAGTATTTGTTTCATTTTCGGTAAAAAGCACGGTAGACGCATTTTGGCAATAAAACCACATTTTATTGTTCTTTTGCCAAGTTGCTTCTAGTGTGTGCTGAACTGATAAGCTTTCTTTCTGTTGAAGGCTTGGCTTGCTAGGCTTCAAAGGCCTCTGCTTATTGGAAGAGCCTGCTTTTAGTTCAAGGTTCGGCTTCTCGACTTTTTCATCGGTCCATGACCAAACATTTCTAAACCATAGCGTAGGAAGCACCCAAAGTTTTGCAGCTTCTTTGCCTCTATTGACTATATTAATTTTAATAAGAATATCTTCAGCATCTTTTTTTGCATATTCCACAAAGATATCAAAGTATTTGTCCTGATCAAATACACCTGTATCCATCAATTCATATTCCATTCCACCTAGATTGGGAAGAGCTTTTTTTTTTTTATTTTCGGTTATCAATTTTGCATAAGGATATTCTTGTTGAGGATATTTGTACAAATATTTCATGTAGGAATGGCTTGGGGTGTTAGACAGGTAAAAGTAATACTCCTTGACGTCTTCTCCATGATTGCCTTCAGGGCCTGTAAGTCCAAAAAGCCGTTCTTTTATGAATGGGTCTTTTTCATTCCAGAATGACAAAGCAAAGCAAAGGTTTTGGTTGATATCTGAAATGCCGGCTATGCCATCTTCACCCCAACGATAGGTGCGAGAGCGTGCTTGGGCATGTGAAAAATAATCCCAAGCGCTTCCATCAGGACTGTAGTCTTCACGTACAGTTCCCCATTGACGCTCACTCAAATAAGGCCCCCACTCCATCCATGGTTTGATTTTATTCTTCGACTCATCCATTCTTTGTGCTTCTGACGTCGAAGATATTTTCATGTTATGGCAATTAAGTTCGGTTTCCATTTGATTTAGCTTTTGACATTTTTGTTCGATGGATGTATAAATATAGTTTTAATCCACTGGTTATTTGAAAATAAATAATTTACTGGAGAGTCTTTTAAGAAAAATTTTGAATTTACTAATTATTTGAAAATCAATAATTTTAATTTACAAGAAATTTTTTTAAGAAAAAAAATTAATTTACTAATTTTTTGAAAATCCAAAACTTTAAAAAAATCGGTTTTTTAATTGTGCATTGTTTTTTGCTCAGATAAATTTATTTTTTAATCCCACATCTTCATATTATAATAAAAATAAATAATTCTTAAAAATTGAACTTATAAAAAAACAACTATATTTTGCTTCTCGAACAACTTTTCCTCCCAGTTATCTTCTTTCTATTAATTTCTTCCTCTTTTTTTTAAAAAAAATTCAACCTCTTTTTCTTTCTTTCAGCTTCCTTTTTCAACTTGAAATAAAGTTTTCTTTAGAAATTTGCAAAACCTATTCAAATTCATATTGATATTATTATTATTGAAATTTTGAGGTTTTAATTATAACACATTTTATTGGTTGTAAAACAGGGTGAAGAGATTGAAGGTGTTATTTTTTGAACTTGTGAGTTTTTCTTTGTTCTCAGAAATTTTCGGTTTGGGATTTTATTTCTGATTATCTTAAAAAAGAGTCCTATATTTCAATTTCTCCCTGTTGTGGTGGAAATTCTTCCTTTTTTATTTTTCAGTCTCATCCCTTCAAGTTACAACGACTTTTATTTTTTCATGTCATTACTTTTTATAATAAAAAACATTGAAAAAATATAAAAAACATAAAAAATAATATGTTTCAAAAGATTTTATGAAGAAATTTGCAGTTTCTTGTTGGTCTGAAACATATGAAACATAGGATTTTTTATCTTTGTTTGCTTTTAACAAATTCTTCATGGAGGTTATTAAGGGGTCTGATTGAAAAACTTCAGATTTTGATGGATTTCTTTGGGAAAATCTTCTAAATTAGGAATTAATTACTTGAGATGGTATTATTTTTATGAAGTTTTTTAATTAATATATGGTTTTTCATAATGAAAATAGAGATTTTCTTGAATAATAGGTTTTGTTCAAAAATTTTATTTTTATTTTATGTTGTTATTTTTATCAATAATTATTCATTGGGGACGCCCCCCATTTAAAAAAAACATATATATATAAAAATATTCTAAAATAAGGCATTTTGTAATTTTGTATTCAAAAATTGTGCAAATATTAGAAAAGTGATTTTTCTAAATATATATATAAAATCTGCATAGGCGCATAAAAATAATAATAAAAATAAAATTTCCTGGCTTCTTTATTTTCTTATCTTTGATGAGTTCAGAACTTCTGGATGATTTTGAGTATGGATTCGTGGATGAACATTTATTGGATCGTGTTGAGGATAAAATTGTCAAAGAACTATTAATTTGTCCTTTGTTTCCCCACATTTTAAGAAGTCCCATCAAATGTGCAATTTGCGAAACTCATTTTTGTTCCAAATGTTTGGAAAGGTCATTAGAAATAAATGGCAAATGCCCTATTTGCCGTTCAGAAATTAGCTTGGATCAAAAAGAAAGCGAACCTTCCAAAATTCTTCTTTTTTTATTAGACAATTTAAAGATTTCATGCGAAAATTCATCTAAAGGTTGCAATGAGAAATTTTTCTACCACAATAAAGAAGGTTATGAAGAGCATTTAGCTGAAAAATGCTTCTATGTGGATGTTTCTTGTCCAAACTACAAATGTGGCCGAAAATGCCTGAAAAAAAATCTCGACTCTCATATGAAGGAATGCGGATTAGAAGAATTGAATTGCGATTATTGTAATCAGAAATTTGCGAGAAATTTAATGGAAGATCACATCAAAATGAAAATCTGTTCTGATGTGTGTAAATGGTGCTCCAAACGATTTCAGTATGAAAATGAGCAGAATCATTACCAAGAATGCGAATATATGTTGGTTGTTTGTTTGAGATGTCAAAAAATTTTATCAAAAAAAGATTTCCAAAAACACAAAGATTTTGCATGCTGTTCTAAATCGACTATTTTGATGAGTTCAAAGATGGAGATGGGAAAAAAATTAGAAAATAGTTATTTTATCAGGAAGGGAGTAAATGAAGAACAGATGGCCTTTTCTTATCAAAATCAACAAAGAAATGAGTTCAATGGGGCCAATTCTGCCACTTATCTGAAAATTCATCACCCATTTTGCAATAGTGGAAATAACATGATGGTGATGAAGAATTTCAATATGCCAAATATGAATTCCTATATTTTCTATAAAAGATCGTAAATCTGTGTTCCATTTATTGTTTTTTTTTTAGATTTTCTATGAACCTTTTTTAATAGTATGGTTTAATATTTTAATTTGGTTTTGAGTATTTTTGTCTTTATTTTCTTAATTTTGTTTTCATAACAGAAATCAAAAATAAAACTCAAAGTGAATAAAAATGAGGTATTTCATCTAAAATATCAATAAAATCGTAAATTATGTTTTTGTGACATTATAGAGACAAAATAAGTCTCTATGACTAGAATGAATGAACATTTTCATTAATTTTATAATATATAAAAAAATTTCTTGAATTATTGAGCAATCCGTTTTCTAATTCAAATAAAGACAAAACTCTTTATTCTTTCTATATTTTCGGGTGAAAGAAAGCCCTAATAATTTTGTTGTTTTTGGTTTAAGTTTAATTAAAGAAAACATCATGAATTCTTATCAGAAAGAAGGAAATGAAATAAATTTTATTTGGAAGCAATCTAAAGAGTATAAATTTGAAAAGGAATCCCATTTAAAAAAACTAAAAAAAATTTTTTTTAAAAAATTCAAACCTCCGAACTTCGAACTCCTAATGGGAAACATTCACATCAAAGATTTTTTCAACAATCAAGACAATGTTGGCAAGCAAGCGGCTTATATTCAACACTTCTTTAATTCAGGCTTGTTGCAACATAATCAATTCCTTTCGGATCAATGGATTATGATGAATATTGAAAAATCCAAGGAAGGCTCAAATTTCTTCGATTGGAACAATGTGCCGGCCTCATCCTTGAGTCATGATCAAGTGGAAGAAAAATTGAAAATTCAAGAGTTCAAAGAAAACCTGCTGATAGGTCAATTGCCGAAAAATGCCATAGAAGATCTTCTCAATCCATCCTTCTACGATGAAGCCCAAAGCATCTATAGTCCCTCAAATGTGGTATCCTTTAAGGATCATCAGAACCATATTTTCCTTCTCCTATATCATTATTTTTATTTGGTCCAAAATAAAAGAAAATCAGAGGTTCATCTTCATATTTCATTTTTTTATAATATTTTTTTGTCCATCATTTAGTCATCATCCTTGTCCGCGATCAAAAACGCATTGAATGCAGCGAACATTCCAAAAGCAGCTGAAGTTGGGATAAGAAGTGGAATCCATTTGATTGTCTCCCTTTTGAGAGAAGTGAGCCAATTGAGTCATACTCTGAGAGATGAGACTTTAGATTTTCTGATTGAATTATTCGCTGAAGTCAAGCCATTGTCATTATGGGGAACCGGGAAAATTGACATAATTTTAGACAAAAGTCTTCACACAGTAGCAGATTTCCTTGAAGAAATCGTGGCGTTGGAAACGACATCAGAAGATGGAAAGCAGAAAGCCATAAAAGTGCTGTTTTCATTGGGAATCCTGAGAGGATCATTACCAAACTTGCTATCAGTTGTGAATCTCTTAAGAAAGCAAAATATCCAAGCTGATTTGGTAATTTTAGATAAAAATTTATTAGTCAAATATTTTTAAATAGGTCAATGAAATTAAAATGCTCAAAAACGAGAAGCCCAAAACAGAATTTGACTTTGAAAAGAGGCTGAAAACATCCAACAAAGTTTATTTCAAAACGTGCTTAGCTTCTGATGCCACAGCCCCTGAAAAAAGTCCCAATGTGTCGATCACAAATGACAACAAATTCATCTATTTGCATAGCGAAAATGAAGGATTGATGAAGATAGGCACAGGATTCAATTATACGATGCTCGGTAAAGTTTATGTTCATAAGCCTGATTACCGTTTAAAGGAACGTTCCTCTTTGGTTTTTATTCATGGTCACCTTTATTACAGAAGTCCGAGAATAGCTCCTTTGTCTCTCATTGAAATAAATATAGACACTTTGGAAGAAATCCAGACAAATATCATTTTCGATAATCAGGTGCCTAATTGTCTATTTCCTGAAATGACATCTCCAGATATCGAATTCCCACATCCTCCAGTTGACCCAGAAGTCAAGACCAAAGGCAAAGATTCCACTGGTCCAGCTATATCTAATAGAGAAAAAGGAAATACAGAGACAGGCCCTAATGGAACTTCAACCACTGTGAATCCACAGAAAAGAGACATCCGATTAATGAGACCTTCTCAAAGATCACCCATATTCACAGAAGGAAGATTTTTATATGTGGTTTCCCAATGGACGGTCGAGGCTCGAACACGAACCAATGAAGAGGAAGATGAAGAAGAAGAAGGTGGTGAAAGCACAACAGCCTCAGATTTAAGACAAGCCAAATATGGAGTGGATATCTATGATCCCTTGCAGGAATTTGAACATGTGAGATCGGTGGAATTAGTCGATGGTTTAAACACCATCAAAGATGGCAACACTGGCAAAACGAAACAAAAACCCCCTTTGAACATCAAATGTTTAGATCAAGCTTCTTTCGCTACAAATGGATCCGAATTGGTTTTGGCGATACCTCCAAATGTCGAAGAAGGCAGTGAGATCAAATATAAATATTTCAGTTTGAAAGATGGAAAATTATTGAGATCAAATCCAATCAAAGAACCCCTTTATTTCACGACCCTTAGTTATGATTATAATAACAATGTGATCTACGGCATTAATGATAATAAAAAGAGTTTCGACACGATTTCTTGTTATACAAACACAACAATCCCAGAGAAATTTTCTTATAACGAAGAATCCGAATTCTATTTTCCTTATGAAAATGACAAGATTGTGGAAATTGCCTTAGAAGGACTTGGCTTCAGTGAGGAAGAAGGTGATCGTAATAAAGAAAAACTCGAGAAAATCAAAGAAGATTGGCAAGTTCTATTGAACCTAGGCTTCACAAATAAGGATTATCCAGGAATGGGTCTTGGAGAAATGTCGTCAATAACCCAAAATAAAGAACAAAAGGTCCATGCTTCTCAGGCTATGCAATTGTTCATCTTGGCCAATATAGCCCGACTTGGAGATTATTATGCAAATCTCCTTCATAATAAATCAAAGGATCTTGATTCCATAGATAATTTCAGAAGACCTTATTGTGTGAGTCTTCTGCCAAAAGTCTTCGATTATCTGCAACAATTCCTCGAACATTATAGTAAATCCTATTTCATTGATGAAAAAGATTTCACATCTGATTCCATGTTCGATCAATGCTCATTATTATGCACCCTTCGAATCATCAAATATAATTTGGCCAATGCTGAAAACCTGAGCAATCATCTCAAGAAAATGCAGGTGCCATTGCCAAAAAAAGAGTTTCTCCAACTCCTGCAAAAACTCATTTATAAAATCATCGACAATTCAAAGGAAGTCGTTCAAAACCGAGATTTCGAGGAAATCCGTCGCTCAATCTATCAGGAATCCTTGAACATCATGAGATATAACCTGAGTTTCATTTATGAAGATTCAATGGAGGCAATCCTTCGAGATCTTCGAAAAAATCTTGAAAATCTTGATCGAAAACAAGAAAGAGATCTAATCCTTCCAATTTTCGGATGGCTTAAAGAATCCAATCATATAGTTTCTTTGGTTGCAGAAATCCTCAATGAACAAAATTCTAGACGAGACGATTTAGTGAAAGAGCTCTCGAAACTAATAGATTTCATAATCACTTGTGAAGTGAAATTCTTCTGTCGTTATGTCCAAAGCGTTGATGATTATGAGAAATTCCCTCCCTATAATGTTGACGATTTCGTGGTGGAAGCAATGAGTTTCTTATTGGAATTCCAGAAGGAATTGCTTTTCCAAGTCGGGCAAAAGGTTCAAGATAAAACCTTGGAATTGGGTCCTATCTTCATTTTATCCTCAAATTTCACTGAAAGCATCACAAGACATGCAGTTTCAATCAATGAGGCTTTTGAACAGAAAATCAAAGATCTAGGCAAAAAAGTCGAGGCCAATATCAAAGGAAAAGCCAAAGAAAAAGAAGAGGAAGAAGAAAAGAAAGGAAATGAAGAAGAGATCATAGAAAAGAAGGAAATTGTGGTTTCTGAACCCAAAAAGTCTGGGAAAGAAAAAAAGAAATCAGAAAGCGAAATCATTGCAGATATCAACAATAAGATCTGGGAAGATTTCACTAAGATCTTTAATTTCAAGGTTTATTTCAGCCAAATCCTGACAGTTCAAGTTAATACATTGACTTTATTGGCTTCGAATTTCCTCATCGCAGCAAAGACTTTGAAACATATCAGCACATATCTCAGTTCTTTGAATAATCTCTACGCAGCAAGAAAAGAAATCCATTCTTCAAATCTAGAGAAAGTGAGCACCTATTTGAAAGAAAAATCAGAAATTTTCGAAAGCGATCATCCGCCTGGCAATAAGCTCGATAAAAAAGAAAAGGTTTATATTCCAGGAGCCAAATCCTTAAAAATAATCTTTGATCCTCTATGCGATTTGAAGCGCAATTGCCAATATATCCAATTTTTCTCCGATGACAAATATAAAGAAAAAATTACTGAGAAACTTGATAAAACAGGAGAAATCAGCTCTTTCCCTAAAGAAGAATTGGTCATTGAAGGTGACACAGTTTATTTCATGTTCCATAGTGATAATTGCAGATTGCCTCAATGGGGATATAAATTCACCGTTTATGCTAGCATTCAGGATATTCAGGAAAGTGATTGGATGGCTGGATTCCATAGAACTTCCTGTTGGTTGGCTTCGAAATGTGCAGCACAATTAATCAATGGTTCAGCTTTACAACAAGCTCTCTTACAAGATGAAGAACAAAGATATAATAATTTGCTCAACTCCAAATTGTTCAGTGGTGGAATGGAAAAATGCTACTTTAGTGGAGGCAAAGAAGCCATTTGGATCCAATTATCAGACATCATCAATGAGTTTGAAGCCGGATTCCTTAATGAATATCTCAGCAGCTCGATGACACCAGAGGAAAAACAAGAAGAGGAATTTTTCAACCATATCATCAATGGAAATTCTAATGAAAAGGTAAGCAAATTATTGGATTTCATCCAAAAACAATTCAGCAAAGAATGCCTCTGGGCATCTTTAGGAGGAGAAAATGGAGCCAAAATTGTGCGTGCGGCCTTTGCTGTGATCATAAAACATGCAGGACTCATGGTGCAATTTCAGGAAACAGTCGATGATGTAGATGAAATCGTGGCTCAAAACCGAGTGGACGCCATTTTGAAGAATTTCATCAAGAAATGGCATGCCGCAAGTCGAATGAGAACTTGGCTCGTTGAAAAGAGAAAGGAAATCGATGAAATAGCTGAAAGAAATAAACAAAATGCGGTTGTTGCTGCCAGCAAAGTCACCGTCTCAAAAAGTTCTTCACCCGCTCCGAAGAAAGATAAGAAAGAAGTTTCTAAAAAGAAAACTTTAAAAAAGAGAGGAAAAAAAGAAGCCGAAGTCACATTCCAAGACACCAAGCCGCAAGAAAACCCTGTTGATGAAGAATCACAACCTCAGGTCCAATTACAAGTTCGTGATACCGAAGAGATCATTCAACGAATGATTGAACAAATAATTAAGAAAGCACAATTTTTGATCCAATTGATTCCAGCGAAACATTGGTCTCAGGATCAAGTTGAGAAAAAGGAAAAACAACTTCTTTTCAGAGCCTCTTCAGAAGTCGAGGAACTAGTGAATAAGGAGGAGGAATGGAAACGTCGCCTTTTGCAATGGAAAAGCGTGAGACAATCTAAAGCCGTTTTTAAATCTTTGGAAGATGAATCAAAGGAAATTCATGCCAGTCTTACAACTTCAGTCCTTAATTGTTTACAAAGCCCGGTTTCGATCCGAAGATTAAAAAAACAAGTAGAATCAAGTTATTTACGGGCGATTTGTAGAACTATTGGATTGAATGCCCTCACTCAGATTTTATTAGGTTGTAGAGGCTCCTTGTTTAGACAAGACATTGTAGGTTGGTTATGTTCATCTTTAAGAGGAAATGAAAATAAATTATATCATTTCACTGATAATCTACAAGGTTGTGGTCATTTCCTGGAAAGTGCCATCAATACTGCCTTTAAAAACGTGATCCAAGCCGCTGTCAAAAGCATGATCAATTCCGATTGGGCTGATGAAATCAAATGCATGTTGGAATCTTTGAAATGGAAATATCATGGAGATGATCATGCTTTTCTTGCTGAAATCGACTTGTTCGGAATTCTTAGAGGACTTGATGCCAAAAGCCTCTTGAGAAGAGCTTGGGGACGCAGTTTGCATTCATCTTTCGATGGGTTTTTCTTACAAATCAAGACCAGTTATACCAATAAAATGGATTCTCCTTTGGTGAAGAAGCTTTTGGAGCTCTTTGAAATCATTGTGATTCTTTGTGTGGGAAAATTGCAAAGCAAGCATAATGTCAATTTAGCTGAGGCTTTATCAAGCGGATCAGGAGGTTCACTCAGCAAGAAAGATAAGATGCCTCAATTGGAAAGACATGTTTCTGCAATCGATGAATATTCAGCAGAACTTCTTATTCTTCAAGCTTTTTCTGTTATATTCACTGAACTTCGAGAAGCTGATAACAATTATAGGAGTTTCGCTGGTTTGGATTGGGGTGCATGGCAACGAACTTTATTACGTAAAGAAAAGAAGGAAGATGAAGAGAAAAAGAAGAAAAAAAGCGGTAAGAAACCAGGTGAAGCGAGTCCAGGAATGAATGATGATGGACTTTTCGGAGAGGAAGATTATGGTGAAGGTGAAGGTGGGGATAGCAGTGAAAGAAGCCGAAGCGCCAATCGCGATGAAGAAGATAAAGATGATGTTGAAGATGATAAAGAAGAAGAGGCGAATGAAGAAGATGAGTTTTATGAAGAAGCTATAGAGGAAAATGAAAAAGAAGAAGAGAAATTCGAAGGCGATTTGGAAGAAGAAATCAAAGAAAATGATATGAGCATTGAAGAAATAGAGATGCCGATCAGTATAGTCCATTTACAAGCAACTCCAAAACCAATAGGGAAAAAAGAAAAAGACAAAGAAAAGAAGGAAGAGAAAGAAGAAGCCAATGAAGATGCTAAGAGAAAGAAGAAAAACGAAAAAATTAAAGAGGCCATCTTAAAGGAAGAGAAACGTCTTTTAGATCTTATCAATCAAATTTATAACCCTGAATTCCTTTATAGATTGTTACAATTATTATATAAATGTGCTGCATTGGGTCTGGATCAGGTTTCGATTGTCGTTGGAAATCCGAAATATCTGGCTATTTTATATTCATTATTAAGAAGTGGACCACCTAATCATAAAATGTTGATCACCAAGATTCTTACTATAGTATTCCAAACCTTGCCATTTGAATTATTCGCTGATAGCATTGTGGAATTGCTTAAAAACACCAAAGAACCCTTAGATCAAATTCTTTTACATTCTGAAGATAAGAAAATGAATGGAAATATGTTAATTCTTGATTATCTGATGAAAGTGATCTATGATATCAGAAAACGCAGTTTCACTGAAAATATCGATTTTCCTGAAGATTATGGTGTCAGTTGCGAATTGATCTGTTTTTTCAGGACTTTGCTTTCTCAGAATTCATGGAGCAAAACAGTTGGTGATTATTTCAAACAATATCTCTTAAATTCTCCTGATAACATTCATCAAGCATTGGCTCTTTCTATCCTCGGAGGTGAAATCAATGGTTTACGTTATTCTGGAAAAATCAGGATTTGTTCCACCGATGTTGATGAGCTTTTTAATGATAACGTCTTGCTCAAACATAAATTAGAGGATTCCAAAGAAACTGCTATTGTCTTAGGGTTTTCCGAAAATTATAAGGAAAAAATCTCAGATGAAGATAAGAAGAAATTCAAAGAAGATGAAGATCCTCGATTCAATGTTAAGATGAATATGGGCACTATTATGGAAGGTCGAAATCCAGCTGTTTTGATTTATTCAAGTCTGGCTAAAGATATCACTAATCTCAGTACTATTGAATTAACTACAGTCAATAGATTCAATGTTTTCGCTATTGATTCCAAGGAATTCGAGCCTACGAAATTCCCATTGGAAGAAAACCTCATTCGACTATATAAATGGGCTTTGGAGAAAAACCAACAACAAAATGTGATTGAATGTACAAGCATTCATATGAAGGCTTTGGCTGTGAAGAGTTTCCATAGTTATTTAGAAGAAAACACAGAAAATATTGAATCCTTCATGTTAAATCAAAGGGATCTATTGAAAAATCTATTGGATTATGCTAATCAACAAGTCATCACAGGCGATAATCTCATGAGTTTAGAATTGACTGAGGAAAGATTATATAGACTTCTTGCCAATAGTTCACAAAGCGAATTAGATCTAAGCGATTTGAAGAAAGTCACTATTACAATAAAGAATTTCGAACTTGAGGCTCAATTTGGAAAGGACTTCTCTAATAAGAAATACCCCATTCAAAGTGGCTACAATTTAGAGAAAATAGCTCAATATTATGAAATGATTCCTTTGAATGAAGCCAAATCTCTCGATAAAAAGGCTCTTAGTTCGAAAGCCGTCTTAATTTCAGCAAGCGAATGGTCTGAAGAGCTTCTGGAATGGCTTAATGCATGCAAAATAGTCCTAACTCATGGTCTAGATCTCCAGAAACTCCAGGAAAATGTTGAAGGAGGAGGCTCACATCCCCGTAAAGGTGGCAAAATAATCCCTTTGAAGAAGAAGAAATCAACAGTGAAAGACGAAAAAGAAAAAGAACCTCCGAAACTCAAAAAGGAAAAATCTCGAGTTGGGAAAAAGAGCGAAAAGATGAATTTACCCGGTTGTATCGTTAATATTTCAGAACGATATTTCAATGAATTGAAGAATGAATATATGAACCAAGGCATCAAAGGATATAAGAACATTTTCCATGAAAAACGATTGGTTGATGAACTCATTGAATTTGGTTTCCCTAAAGAAGTTGTGGAGGAATATTTCTTTGAAAATAGCAAATCCGGCATAGAAGTGATGATCAATGAGATTTCTAAGATCATTGAACAAAAAGATGAGGAAAAAATGAAATTAGGAGGTTCAACTGAGGAAAAGATCATTGAAGAAACAGAGAAAGAATCCATAATGGAAAATACAGATGAAAAGGTCTTAGAAGATTCCACTGATCAGAAAAAAGACCTTGAGGAAGAACCTCAAGAAGCTGAATTGATTGTGGATGATGTGGAGAAAGAAGAAGCCAACTCTTGTTTCAAATGCAAAGGAGATAAAGAACAAAACAACATCAATGATGAGAAAAATAGATTATATGATAATTCCATTGAATTCGAAGGATTGAATCGCATTGGCAAAATCATCCTCTTCAAACAAACCAATTATAATTTATCGATTTATCATGCCAGAAGAGCCGTTTTGACCTTGTTACAAAATTGGAACTCGAATCTCGAAAGTCTTTTCTTTGAAAATACCGATCAATTGCTCAGATTCATGAAATTGATCTCTTTCGAAGCGATTTATAGTTCAGCCATATTTTGCAATAATTCGCTTATCAATCAAATGAAGAATTTATTACTCAAATTCTTTGATCTCCAAAAAAACAATAAGAAAGTCTCGGATTTCCTGAATTTCATCTTCGAAAAATGCGTGGTTGAGCCTTTATTCGAGCTTCAGAAGAAATATTTATCTCAAGCCTCAGATAAACATGCTGAAAAATCATCAAGTTTCACTGGAAGAATCAACAATGAATGCGAAATCGATGCTCCGTTCTTGGATTTCTCCTTATGGCTCGCTCACATTTTCTTCAATTCTTCTAATGAAGAAATTTCAGGGAAAATGCTCAGATTAGATCTTCTTTATATAATTCTTGGCTTATTAACAGTGATTAAACAAAATAAATCTTTAGGTTGGGGAATGATCGTTTTTTGTCTGGATTATTTAGAATATTTAAAACAGAACTTAAAGAAACTCATGAAGGCAGATTCCACGATTTTCAATCTATTCAATCAGGAATATGTCATCAGATTACATAATTTCCTTTATAGTTTAAGATCGAGGGAGAAAATCGAGGCTCATTCGAGGAAAACACAAATGATCACTGAAATCCTGATAAATTTGAATAGTCTTCATCGTTCATTGGAAAGGCAAGAACTCGAGGAAAATATGGTTCCTGTGAAAATTTGTGACACTCGTCTCGATCTTGATAAATTCAAAACTATTGATAATGTGACTGATGTAGTTGAAATGATGCAAAATTATCAAGAAAATAAGATCCTTTTGGCCAGCACATGGCTCCAAACTTCAGGGGAACTTATCAAGAAAGAGCAGAAATCAGTGGATGGCGATCATTTCTATTATAAGAACTTCCATACCTATAAGGTGACAATGCCTTTCACAACAGAATCCTCAATTAGATTTTCAGAAGATTCGCAAACTGATCTCGGTGATTCTATTCTATTTTCTTCAGATTCCAAAGGAGAGAATTCTTTGCAGAAAATGGGTGGTAATCTTAGTAAGAAAACCATCATTTTCCCTGCTGGAACCTTTTATGTGCATTTCCCAGCAAAAGGCTCTGATATTTTCACGTTTGGTGCCAATGAAAGCGCCCAATTGGGAAATGGAGATACTAATGGTAATGGTCCTTTCTGTTTGGAGCAATTTTCCTCAGCTAATGTTGTGAGTATAGATGGTAATGATAGTCATATGATGATTTTGAATAAATCTGGAGAACTTTGGGCTTGCGGAAGTGGATCACAAACTGGAATAGCCTCAGGCTCAACACGAATGCTTGCGAAGATTCCAACCAAAGATAAAGTTCGTTTGATGTCTTGTGGCAGTAATTTTTCGATCTTCGTGAATGAAAACAATGAAATGTATGGAGTTGGGTCAAATACTGATGGTAGATTCGGGTTGAATTGGAACAATGGGACTGCCAGTCCTCAGAAAATCGACTTTTCCTTTAGTAAAGTGGTGAAACAAATATCTTGTGGAACCAATCATTCGATGTTATTGACAAGCGAAAATCAAGTCTATTGCACAGGATCTAATGAATTCGGACAATTGGGATTAGTTGATGAGAATGGCAATAAATCAGCCAATGTGAACACTTTCAGAATTATCACTGAAATCGCTAAGAAGAAAGTTATCCAAATTTGTTCCGGAATGTATGTTTCTTTTATTTTAGTGAAGGAAAAAGATAAATCCACAAATGTGATGTCATGTGGAGAAAAAGCCAATGGTAAACTTGGTTTAGGCAGCGATTCACAAAATAACGTTATAAATTTCACGGTGATCAATGAATTGAAAAACGCAGAAGTCAAAGGAGTTTATTGTAAGAAGAAACATTGTTTGGCTTTGACACAATCAGGAAAGATATATGCCTGGGGATTAAATGAACATGGTCAATTGGGATTAGGAAACACAGAAAATGAATTCAGGCCTAAATTAATTCCATTTTTCGAGAATCTCAAAGTGATTTCTTGTGGAGCAGGCAATCATCATTCAATTGTGATCGCGAAATCGAAGAATGATGATCATGCGAAAGTCTATGCCTTCGGAGAAAACACTGCCAATCGTTTGGGGCTTAAAGCTGGAAAGGAAAAGATTAATACACCTCAACATATTGAATTTTATGATGAAAAGGCTCCTTATAGTGTGATTACCGCCTCCAATCATTCCATCATAATGACTGAAAACATGAAGATTCCAAAATATAGAGATCAACATAAAGTCGTTTGTGATTCTTGCCAATCAAACCCAATCAATGGATTAAGAATGATTATCACGAAAGAAAACGCTATTATTGAAAACTATTGTTATTCCTGCTTCTTAAAATTAAATCCAATTCCTGCTTTAAGCATATGTGTCAAAGAAGCGATGAGTCAAATAAAGGAATTCATTTGGCCTTCATTGGAAAAGCCTGAAACTTATTTAGAAGCTAAATGGGCTGATGAGAATAATAAGGAATTCGTGGGTATGAGTTGTAAAAATTGCAAGATAAGCCCTATTAAAGATGTTCTTTATTCATCAATGCATGATAAAGATTGCAGTTATACCATTTGTGAAAAATGCATGGCAGATATTATAGAGAATCAAGTGTCTTCCAGTTTATATTATAGAATTGAAAGACCGTTGAAAGGGAAAAATGTCTTACCAATTTTCTCAAGAAACTATTTCTTCATCAATAGTGACACTTATGGATATAACATCACCATAACTCCTAAATTCAGTGAAAAAGGCCATGATTACATGGTTGAAAAGTATAATGAAAGCTTCAAGGCTTTTTCTGATGATTTCATTAATCTCAAGAGTGAAACTGATGAACAAATCGTTGATTTGATCAATAACATCGCCCAAAAAAAAGAGAAAAGCGCCTTTGATTTAGATGATAATGTGAATTTCCCTAAAGAAGAGTTGAACATTCGAACTGCCATTGATAAATGTTCCATTGATTTCCTGAGAAAAAGATTCCTGATCCTGAAGAATTTCAATTCCAGAATAAAGACCATCTTACCATATATAGACTTTTCAGCCAAAAAAGATCAAAATAGATTGAGGAATGTTTATTCCAATGCATCGATTTACATTTTCTGGGATGTGAAAAGCGAATTATTTGAAAAAGTAATGAGAAATTATTAGAAAAATATGAATTATAAATTAATTTTTTCATTAGATTTTGGCTGCCGATGCGAAAGTTGGAGCCAACATGAAGATCAAAGTCAATAGAATGAAAGCCAACAAATTCATTCAAAAAGGCAAACCTGATCATACTGGAGAATTCACAGTTTTTGGTCAGATCTTCCAATATTTCAAAAACATTGGATTTTCTGCTTTTAAATGCACAAAAGATACTAATCCATTTTCAGTTCAATTCGTGGGAGAAGCTGCAATTGATGTTGGTGGGCCATATCGTGAAGCTATTTCTCAAATGTGCACTGAATTGCAATCAGGTGCTTTGCCTTTGTTAATTCCCAGCCCGAATCAGAAAAATGATAGTGGGCAATTCAGAGAAAAATGGGTCTTGAATCCAGGAGCCAACACTTTAATTCATATGGTAATTTGGCATTTTTCTTAGAAAAAATTATTTAAATGTTAATAGAAAATGTATGAATTTATGGGCGCAGTGATGGGATGTAGTGTGAGAACCAAGAATTTCCTGAATTTAGATTTTCCATCGATTATTTGGAAACAACTTGTGGACACTGCAGTCAATAGAAAAGATTTGGAAAATATCGATAGATATACCATTCAGGTTGATCATGAAAATTAATCAGGAAATTATTAAATGATTTTCTTTGTTTTCTAGTGTTTGGATGATGTCATAAATATTCAGAAGAAAGGTGTTGATGAAACCAATTTCAATGATCTGATTCAGGAGAAATTCGTGACTTATTTAAGCGATCAGAGCGAAGTCGAATTGATCGCTAATGGAAAGACGATTTTAGTCACGTAATTTCATTATTTTTGGTCATTTGTTTACAATTTTTCTGATTTTATTAGCTTCGAAAAAAGATGCGAATATGCCAATTTGGTTGAGAAAGTGCGCTTGAATGAATTTAAAAGACAGATCGAAGCCATTAGAAGAGGATTATCTTTAATTATACCTGAAGGTTTATTGAATTTGTTGACTTGGAGAGAATTGGAAACCATGGTATGTGGTAAACCGATTCTGGATGTTGAATTATTGAGACAAAACACAATTTATAGAGTAAAAAAAAATCATTTTTTTTACAATAAATAACAATTTAATTCTTTAGGGTTGTTCTGAAGTAGATTCAGTGATTGAATATTTCTGGAAGGCATTGACAGAATATACTCCAGAGGAAAGAAGTATGTACCTCCGTTTTGTTTGGGGAAGATCAAGATTGCCTTTGACATCAAAAGATTTCCCAATGAAACATCAAATAGAAATGTTTTTATTTGATAAAAAATAGTTAATTATTAATTTGTTTTGTTTTTTGTTGTTAGCTTGAGAAAAGGAGGCACAGAACCTGATATTATGTTGCCTGTGGCTCATACTTGTTTCTTCTCGATAGAATTGCCGAGATATAGCTCCTATGAGATATTAAGAGATAAGTTGAGATATGCCTTCACAAATTGTCAGGCCATCGATACTGATGGAAGAGCCTATGATATTTGGGAAGATGAGGATTAAAAGAAGAAATTTTTAAAATTTGAAAAATGCAGAGAAAAATTTGAAAATAACTTTTTAAAAAAAATAAATTTAAAGAAGAACAAAGTGATGATTTTTAATTTTTACGGCGTAATTTTCATGATTAAAAGAAGAAATTTTTAAAATTTGAAAAATGAAGAGAAAAATTTGAAAATAACTTTTTAAAAAAAATAAATTTAAAGAAGAACAAAGTGATGATTTTTAATTTTTACGGCGTAATTTTCATAAAGCATTTAAATGCTCTTTTGATATAAAAACTGCAATTTTAATAATTCCTTTAAATAATATACACTATAAAAAAAAATTTAAATACTATGAGCATTTCATCAACAAACCAGACTAACATTTGCCTTTGTAAAAAGCTTTTTTCACCTCAACCAATCAGAACAAGATCCTCTGAATCAAATGTGCTTTGTAAGTCTGCGTACCAACAGAGAGAACATTTATCTCGAAAAAAATCATATTCTCAAGAACATATTGCCATTGAATCATTTCCCAATGAATTAAGTTCTTTTTCATTCCTTCCAACCTTCAACCAATTGGATGAGATAGGGTATATATATATTTTAAATCATTATTCAAAAAATTTTTCTAAATTAATTATTTTGTTTTAGAGAAGAAAATCATAATATGCGCTTTAAAAATATAGAGGAGGAGCTAGAAAAAATAAGCCTGATTGATCAAATTCGGAAAGAATGCTCGAATCCTTTAAACAAAGATCCTTTTTTTGAAAAGATCATGATGTTCGAAGAATTGGATGCGTAATTCTTCAAATACAATGATAATAGATAGAGTCTTCTCGAGTGTTTTTTTTTCAAATTTTCTTTTATTTATGGATTAAGTAATTTTAAAGTAAAATAAAATAAGGTATATAGTATGTTTTATATATATTTATTTATGCGTTGTTTTTAATACCGATAACTCCGTTTTATCAAACGAATATTGTCTGAACAAAAAAAAATATGTTAAAAATAAATGAATTTTTCTTTCTTTTTTAAAAATAAAATAAATGAGTTTTCTAATCAATTCTGTTCAAAAATCTCAATTCTTATATAAAAAAACAAATATGACTTTTTTATACCATCCACTTTAAAAATAGGGGAAAAAAGTCTTTAAAAAAAAACAAATTTTAGGTTTTTTTGAAAAATTCAAGTGATAATTTTCAAGATTAAAAAACAAAACTTAATTTAAAAACATATACAAATATTAAATTCTTTAACGTTCCTGATCAAACAAAGCCTTCGGCAAAACTGGAATGATCATGTTATTAAATTGCTTGTCCTGGCTTCGAATATAGGGCAAGAAATTTAATTTACTGTTTTTAACACATGACTCTAGACTAATGAACTCGTTTTTTTGGAGTTTTATTTTACTTAAAAATTTTTGGAAATATTTTGAAGACTTCTTTGATGAATTGCTGTTATCTGAGGAATCTGATTGAATGATTTCTTCGTTTATTTTGTAAGGAGTTGATGTATGGATCTTTTTCGCGGGCAGCCTGTCATTTTCGGCTTCTGAAATTGAGTGAAAATCTCTTTTTTCCGGGTTTTTTTTCTGAATGCTATCATTTTTTAAATTTAAATTGGATTTTTTCAAAAAGCGGTCATGTGTTTCAGGAATGAAGACAGGACCTTGAGAGATATTGGAGGGATAATTTCTTTTTTTTATATGATAATTTTCTTCATTCAAATTCGAGTTGTTTCTGGAAAATGGAAATAAATTTGATAGCGGCTTTATGGGAAGAGAACTTATAAACATTTTTTAAATAATGAAGAGGAAAAAGCTTTAGAGGATGGGAGGAAGAAAAATAAAATTTAAATTTTTCTCGCTTTTTTAAAATCAATTATAATAAATCTTCGCTTTTTCCCTATTTATAGTATTTTTCAGATTGGAAATCGTTATATTTGGGCTAGATTATAAAATTCAATAGAAAAATATCTGCGCTCGAATATTTGTCAAATTAATCATAATTCATTTAATTTCTTTTATTAAAATTCGCTTTCTATTTCTTTTTAATGATGCTTCCAGATGTCGACAATAAAGACATGTCTTCATCTTTATCTTGAACATTATCACCTTTATCAGTTCTGAACAATTTCACAGTTTCTTCCTCATATCTGGCCAGATCTAATTGTCCTTTCAAACTAGCAACTTTCTTTCTTAATCTTCCATGCAAATAGGTCTTCGAAGCATAAATATGATAATGGAGGTATTGTCTGAAGCCTTGTAGGAAATCGGCTGGTTTATCATAATTTGGGATAATATGATGTTTGAATAAAGCTAAATTAATTAAAAATTCATCATAATTCATGGTAATTCTTTATATACTCATTCCAATGAGACCATTGTTGAATTTCATGGGTTGTCCTTTTAAAGAAGCGAAATCTTGAATCAAAGCTTCAGGAATTCGATCTTCATGCATTTTCGTCACAGAAGGAGAATTCTTTATTAATCTTTTAGCTTCTTCCATTTCCTATTAATTAATTAAACAATTAACAGAAAAAAATGTTCAATAAAAGCTCCAACAAGCAAAATCAGCTTGGCAATGGCCTTATCAACAGGATCTTCAAAACTAATCCCAAAGAAAACAGTGATATTGTCATCTAGAAAGTTAAGAAAAAAGATGAGATGTATTACAATAAAAAAAACGAGTCCGAACTTGCTGGAATTATCCAGATTTTTTCTGTTGGTCTACAGGCATATTCGCATTTTGCACTAGCTTTGTTGTTTTTCACTCCTTCGAAGGCTTTTTCAAAAGGCGAAGCATAAAAGTTCCTTTTGAATCTGGATAGCTTCTCAGCGAAATTCTGAATCAAATCCAAATGGATCGCCTTAATTTTCTCTTTATCGTCATTTGGACCTATAAATAAACAGTTCATAAGGAATACAACAAACAAAAGAGGCACCTAATGGTGGGAATTTCGACAAATCGATTGATAAGGTGATGTTGTAATTTTTAAATGGTGTGGACTCGCATGTAAAATCTATAAGGAAAAAAAATTATTAGGAGAAAAAGATGAATAATTTACCAGAATAATATTTCTTCAACATTTCAGGACCATAAATTGAGAAAATGTTTTGGAATTCATAACAAGTGAAGGAGAAATCAATTTTATTGGCGTTTTCGAGATCGAGATTTATTAGGTAGGAGCATTTATCATAATCTTCGCAAATAAATGAACAAACTCGGACTTTTTCTCTCCTTGAAAAAAAGTTAATAGAATTAAAAGAAGGAGTTTACTGGTTGAAGATGGAAATGATCTGATCGTAAATCAGAGAGTTCTTCGGGTCTAGTTGCATCATTTTTTCTTTGTTTTTTAAGATTAGATTTTAATTTATTTATTTTAAATAAAATTTGAAATATATTTTATTTTCTCTTCTTTCTTTTTACAAAAAATTTATGTTTTTTTCAAAAAATTCCAATTTTCTTTTCTTTTTTAAAAAAAATTCATTATTTTGAAACAAAATTTCCAAGTATTTGTTTTTTTTTTTTAATAAAATTCATTTTTTTAAAAAAAATACTCCCAATATTCTTTTTTTCTGCACAAAATTATTTTATTTTGAAACGATTTACGATAAAGCTTAAAAAATTATCAATCCAAATAAAAAAACAATTAGGTAAATTTATTTCAAGAGACTACTAGTAGTTTCTTGTAAATATTTCATTATATAAGTCTGTTTTATGATGAGAGCCAAAGGAAAATGATCAAAACAGACTCTGGATTCAATTAGCTTCTTTTTCAATTGAACATCAATCGTTTTCCAATAAAGCAATATGCTGATTAAAAAAGCAATAAACTCTAGACTAACCACTCCTATCAAAATGTTTTGCAGGTTTTGGAAATAATTCGTTTCATAATTCACAAAATCGTTTTCGAAGACCATCAAGCGAAGATTAACAACCTCCAAACCTAAATTATTGTCATATATTTCTTGGGCTATATCATTTGGATAGAGGTAGCCTGTTGAATTAAATGAAAATTGTACTATATCTCTCATATTTTGATAATATTTGGCTGTAAATCCATAAATTCCTAATAAATTTAAAATGCTGTTTAGTCATAAATTAGTTAATTAAACCTTCAGTCAAAACCTTATCCAAAAGATTTGAGCATGATGTTTCATCTAATTCATCTACTTCAAAATAATTTTCTCCAAAGAAATTTGGATAATTGATATTCGCACCATTGTATAATGTTTGGCACATATCTTCTTGCTCATAAAGAGAAAATAACAAATTGAAATAGTCGTCCGGGATTGGATTTTTTAAAATGGTGAATTTTTGAGAGTCGCTCATGTTTTGAAAATAATCCAATAAGAATTGCTGTCCATTGTTATAATAAGAGAAATTTAATCTGTTGGCCGCTATACTATCATACAAATAAGTTAAGGACTCTCCGAAATCGATATATGGTTGTTGGCTTATTTTATCTTTTAACAAAGCTTTGTTGCTAAGATTGCTGTTAAAAATATTTGAAAAGCTTAATAAAGCTAGATAGCCACCCAAAATGATCAAATATAATAAAAAGTTAAACGGCACAAGTCTTTTCAAAGGTAATGAAAACATTTCACATGACTTGTTTTTTCTTTGGAACTTTTTACGGTCTTTCTCTTTATTAATTTCTTGATTGCCAGGCAATGAGGCCATTATTTTATTATTGATGAGATGTTTTACCTGTTTATCATGTTTAAAGAAAATGATCGCATCACTCATATAGTTTTTCAAGACATTTAGATCTTCATAGGAAACATGCACAAGCATTGTGAAAATTTTATTCATATATTTATAACAGGAACGGTAATATTTAATGCGATATATCATGAAAACCATAACAATAGAAAGAGCAATGAAAACCAGACAAAGGCATTCAATTTCCAGATAGGTGATTTTGTTTTGATTAAAAGAGGTAAACCCATTAAAATCCTCCAGCTGAGAATCCAAGGCTTCATAATTAGTTATCATAAAAAAGAATTCTTCTGAACCTATTTGATAGGTTTTCTCGTTGGCGAATGTTACAACTTTAGATACATATAAAACAAATCCATCTATGAGTTTCAAAGCCATTTGTTTTTCTGTATCCAAAGAAAAAATATCATAATGCGAATAAATTTGATCTGAGACAATGTCGAATTGCTGCTTGTTCTCATTCAAATATTGAATGCAACTCATAATTCGTTCAGAATCCATCAATAACAAATCATTCAGATCATTCATGACAGTTCCTTCATTTGGCAAAACCCCCGCATTGATTAAAATTAGTTTGTATGATGTATTCAAGGTTCTAATAAGCAAAGGACATAATCTTTCATATGACATATTATTAATGAAGCTGTTTCTTAAAGTTTGATATGTTGTCATAACAAAAATGGTATTGATGATTTGGGATAAATATATTAAAAAAATACTCATAACAAGTCCATATTTAAGATAGGTGAAACATGGAGGAACATAATGTATATTAATGGTATTCTTCAGAAATTTTTTCGAAAGAGCCATAGCCGAAGAAGTTGTTGAATTCTGTTCTGATTTCATGTCATTATCAACTAAGATTTGGTTGTTTTTTCGAACGAGATCAAGAAATTGGAAGATTTTTTCACTCTTTATTTTGGAATCAATCGGGTCCGAATTTTGCCTATTAAGTTCTCCACGATTAGATTCCATTCTTTTTGTCAAATAACTTTTATAGGTTTCACCTGCTCTGGAAGTACTTGACATGTTGGTTTGTTTGTATTTTTTAGAGAAACTCATGGGGTGTAGAGTTGCTGAATGATTTTCTTCACAAATCTCTTCTTCTTGGTCAGTTAAATCAATTAGTGTTTCTTTTTTAGACTCTTTTTCTTCCAATTGAATTTGCAAAAATTTTGGTTGAGGAGGCATTATAATCGATTTAATGTATTGTAAATCTTGAAGTTTCTCATCTAAATTAGGCACATCACTGAAATTCGATGAATTTTGGGAATTAAGAATATTTTCAGCTCCTGATTCTTCACTTCTTTTAATTTCTATGGGTTTGATCTCGAGATGTTCTTTGATTTCATCTTCTTTTGAATTTTTTGAATTGGATCTATCTGATTCTAAAGGAAAGTTGAGATTTTCTTCTTCAGATAAGTCGATTTCTCTGACAAAAAATAAAATGAGCTCTATAGAATTGTCTGATGGTATGAGTATATTAATTTTGCATTCCATTAGAAAGAAATCCAACTCTTTTTCCAATTGATGTCTAGTTGTATTCCATTTTTTCGTTAAGATTTTAGTAAAACTGCATTTTGATTGCTTGGAGTTCTTTAGTGAACCATCAAAATTTGAACTTTTCATTGTGTCTGTTTTTTTGATGCTTTCTCCTAATAAAAATTAATAAAATTGATAGAAAGCCAAAAAAAAACAATTTACCTAAAGTTTTCATGACTGAATCTATTTGATATTTGAAGCTATCGGCTACATTGGTAAATTTGAAGAATTTTAATATAGGGAAATGTCTTGAGGATGTTGGATGGTTTTGAAATTCAAACGCATATATAGGAGCTTCTTGATTGGACCTTTCGAAGTAATATTCTGCAAGACCAGGACATAAATTTTGAATGTAAATTTTATCTTTTTCAACGTCTTTGGGAAATATTTTCAATTTACGTCCGAGTTTCTTGGAAATGCCATCAATCAAACCAGTTTCATCGGTCACGATCAATTCATATTCATCCTTAAGAGGTTGCATATATCCTATAAATTTGAACAGATTCTCTTTTTGATCGAACATTGGCTTAGTTATCAAGGTTATATATGATAAAAAACCATCTTTTTTTCTTAAAAATAATTTCCGTTCCTTATATAAGACGGTTCCTCTGCCACTTTCCATATAGGTTTTGAGATATCTGTCATGATTCTCATGAATTCTTTTAATCATAATTATGTTAATGTTGCTAGTTTCCAATTCTTCCATGCTATAGCCTAAAAATTTGGCCGCCCCCTTATTAACTTTGACGATGTTTCCGAGATTTGAATTCGTTGTGGAAATCTGAATCAAAATGGAATTCTCATTATACATCAATTCAACATCATAAATTAGTTTTCCGTCTCGTTTATAATTTTGAATTTTCTCATTCTTCATATTCAAAACTTTGCATAGGTTCAATTCCTCATCTTCATTAAACAACAGACATCTCAAGTATTCTTTATAGAATGCGATGGTTCTTGGATTGTTGCGATTTGATTTATATAAATTGTTGATATCTCTTTTTAATTCGCTCAATTTTTCTGAATTTTTAGATAAAACCTCAAATTTGGGTCTATCATCGTTGATGTTTGAAAAATAGCTAAGTAAAGCTGAACAAAAATCTTGAATTGCCTTTTCCATTGCCAGAAAATTTATTTCATATAGTATCAATTCTTCGAAATTGAGGTTGCTGAACATTGGGTTTTTATCATAATTTCTATTGAGATTCAAAAGGATGCTATCTAATTCCAACATCAACCTCTCTAACAAGAACTCTTCTTGCATAGAAATGACATTTTTATGCCTTAGATTCTTAATCTCAATTAATTCAACCACGCTTTTATGATAATTGTGAACAACACAAGAGAGAAAATAGCTCATTTTCAATTTGATGGCAGAGGGGTTTTTGCCACGAAAATTTCGCACAAAACCACGATATTGATACCTCAAGAAATGCTTGATGTAAATTATATTATGGAAATTCTCGGATGGGTTTTCCTTATTAATAATGAAATCTTTCTTTGTTTTATAATCGTACACTGAATTTGCAGTAGAATGACATAAACAATCCATATTGGTGCATCCTTTCGAATGATTTGAGAAATAGCCTTTCACCAGAAATGATAAAGGGTCCTTGAGATTATAAAGCACGACCTCATTTTGAATTTCTTGATTGAGGATGAAATAATATAGGAACTTAACCTTTTTATCGAAAAAATATAAGCTTTTTATTTTGGAGATGTTCCCCTCAAGTAAAATCCCCAGATAATAATTATAAAAAGTTGTGGTTATTTTGATTATCAAAGGCAGTAAAATAAAATAAAAAAGCTCAAAATTAATAGTTCTCTTTCCGTTATTATTATTATTATCATTGGCACCCACAATTATCAGAAACGTCAGGTATATTATCGTATATAATTCCAGAACTATTGTTACGAAAAATATTTTTTCCAACTTATAATTGAAAAGAGTGTGGGTAGTTAATAACGACTTTATGATCAATATAGCGAAGATCATAAGAATGGAATTTATAGCGAGTGGGTTTATAAAACTCAACTGAAAATTGATGATCACTAAATAAATTTTATAGAAAAAGTAGGTCAGGTTCACATTTGAAGCCGAATTGGCCAAAGCATTTTCAAGTTCATATTTTTCAACGCAAAAAAAGATTGAGCTCAAAAATCCGTAAAAAACCAGGGGAAGGCAGAAAACTGTTGTGACAATCAAAAAATAAATTGGAGTCTGAGAACAATTAATAGGGGTCTCATTATTTTGGTTGTAATTGAGATTTAAGTATTCTACCAGAAGACAAAACAAGGCGGAATAATAGATTTGGAATAAGGGGATGACTAAAATGTAGATCCAAATCATGGTCAAGAGCTTTGCCAGGTCTAGAAACACAAAATTAAAGCCAAAATATCTGCGATCTTTGAAATCTTGAAGATAAAAATGCATACTAATGAAATAGATTAGAAGGCAAATTGTGCAAAAAATCAAAAAAGAATAAAAAAAGGAGATCAACGAAGTGATGTTGAGCAGATTTAGGATCATCAACGGCTGGAAAATTTCAAGAAAAGAAACAAAGTTCAGAAAAAGAGGGCCCATTTTCTGATTTGAGAAATAATAAGATGTAAAGATCAGGGAAACATTTTGAAAGGTGCTCCATAATATCAAAATAAATGCTAAATATTCGGTTATCTTTAGATGATCTGTCATTACTTTAAAGTGAAGAAAGCCATAATACTTCCCTCGTGCATATACTTCACACAGTTTTTTTATCATTTTAGTTATAATTTGTTTTTGTCTTAAAATATTGTTTAATTCCTTAAAAAAAAATTAAAAAAAATACAAATTTCTTCAAAGCAAGAAGAGGAAAAACACTTTGATATAAATTATAAAAAAAAAATTTCAAAGCATTTTTCAAAAATAAAAAAGAGGAAACTGATAATTGTAAATAAAAAATAAAAATTTCATTTACTGAAAGAAAATCTTTCTCTTTTCCATATATCTCAAAAAATATTCAACACTTTTTTTTAAGTTTTCCAAAAAAATACTTGAGATAATACTTGAAATTCTTTTGTTTTTTAAAAAAACAAAAATTGCATGGATTTATTGCATAAATTAGAAGAAAAAATAGTTTACAGTGTATTAATGATTCAAATATTCCTAACAGATTATTGAATTCAAATTATTTAAATTTACGAAATTTTTTCATAATTCAAAAACATAAAAAAAAATTTCATTATCAATGAAGTCCATAAAAACCATTCTTTTCCTCTTCATTTTTCTGCAAATCCTTTATGGTTATTCCGACCACAACACTGGAATCAGAACTGTCCTGCAAGCAAACAGAAAAGAAAAATCCGGAGCAAGAATAGATCTAGCTCTGAATAGGGCGCTTTATCCCAGTCAACCAACTCCAATAGGAACATTCTTCAACAATTTCATCCCTATTCCAAGAGTTGCAAACGTTGAAAACAAACCCAATGAAGCAAAGGAAGTTGAGCTTGCAGAAATCAACACAGGATTAGTTCATTACTGTAATACCAAGTCAGGATGGGCTGATTTTAAGCAGCTTTCAGTCAAATCCCTAAATGCCGAAGTTCATGTTGATGCATACATGAAGCCACTCCTAAAATTCAGAGAAATAAGCAATATCTACGTCCTTTATTTGGCAGCACGAAGATTCCTGAAATTAGAAGGCCAATATTGTACAAAGGGTCAAGCCAAGAGTGTGAGTCAATTATATGATGCAGATACCATCAGGAAATTTACTACGAGCCTTTGCACACATGCAAAAGATGAATCAATAAAATACGATATGCACAAGACTTTTGCTGCTGTGATTGCAGATTATAACACAAACAACGGAGCTGATGATTTAAACATTGAAGTGTTAGTCTCTACATCACCTGGTTTCTGTGTGATATTTACAACAGATCAAATTCAAAGACATGGCTCCAAAATAAAAATAAAAATCTGTAATTTTGGATCTATTACCCCTTATTCTGATATCGATCAGACGGTGGAAGTCTTCTATGAACAACCGACCAATCTCGCTTCTTTCACAACAAAAGAGAAGTTTCTTTATTTCCAATGTGCCCAGAGTGAGATCGTGAGAGCCTATGATGAAATTTTCATTGAATTATTCGAAAATACCTCTTTTTTTATTTTCGATTTGAACTCATATACTTCTGGCTTTTTGGAAGCTGAAGCGAAAACTGCCAATTTACTACAAACGAATTGCGCAGCTAGAGGCGCCACTAATAACAACTACTATTGCCATAATGAAAGAACGTATCCGTTAAATGGCATCATCAGTTTCATCAACCATTTAAATGGGTTCGCAACACAAAACCCTAACAAAGCTGCCATCATTACAAACCTCGAAACCATAATTAATTCTGTTTTGATAAAGGCTCAGACTTGCCTTGGAACTACAACAGCAATTGGCAATGATATCTTAAATAACTTAAAAAGTGAAGTAACAACAATCACTAATTCTGTGCAAAATTCGAATTTAAACAACTTTCTTAATTCCAAATCTCCCAAAGCCAAAGCACCAAATGAAAATCATCAAAAGAACTGTTTCTTGCGTAATTTGGGTTATTATGATTACCTCACAAAAGTTAATCAAAGGTTTGCTGCAACCAATGCCAATGACATTCCAGGATTAATAAGTGCAGCATACACCAGCAGTGATACTATGAGTGAGGTCTTTCATTCTGTTTACACAACCAATGAAGCATATTATACAGCAGGTGCCATCATTCATGTCGTCGGAGGTCAAATGGGTGCCAATGCTTATCTGACGAAACAAGATTTGGAGTCCTCATTCATGCTCAATTTTGCAATGGGATATGAGCATTCCATAGAGTTTATGATTGCTTACTCCAGCGCTGCAAATGACCTAAAAACTTATTTCTTATTTGAGACAGTTTCAAAATTAGCTAAATACATAGCTCGAACCAAAAAAGCACTGACCGATGCATATGACGAATCATGCACATCTACTACCAAAAAAAAACTTATTGATTTGTTTACTCAAAATAAGCCCGTCCCTGCAGTTTATAATGAAATCATGAGTTTTCTTGAGGATGTTAAGAAAGTCAAGGATAACAAAAAAGAAAAAACAGAAAATAATGTGAAGGTTGCTATTAAATTGTCAAATGGAAATCAAGTGGTAGAACAAGACAACATTAATGGCCAAATAGTTGTTGTTGAGGGTTTATTTAATGCTTTTTGCACAAATAGGCATTTCACACAAAATCAAAATGTTGATTGCATTTTATCTATTTTCAAAGACATGTCGGATTTCGTCAAAAATAGTTATGGAACATTGTTTTATTAATTTTTAGTTATATTATAATAATTTAAATAAAAACTTAATAAAACTTTCCATTCTCTCTTAAAATTAAATAAGTTTGGTTTTTAATATAAAGAGTTTATGGGTTGAAAAAGCCTTATTTTTAACCGAATTTTAACAAAAAAAAATTAGTACAATAACAAAAAAATATTTAAAAATTCATAACAATGGGTAATTCATCTGCTGATAAAAAATTTGTAGTAACGAAACCAACTCCAGAACAATTAGAAGAATGGAAAAAGATTAACGAAGATTATCGAAAGCGTTTTAATTTTTCTCATGAAAGTGATCCTGACCCAAAACATGCTGATTATCGATCTGCATGTGGTGGTCTTGAAAATGGTTCATATGCCATTAAAGAAAAAAAACTTTTTAGGAAATTACTTCCTGAAAAAGCTGAAGAATTAATCTTAGAAGCAAAAGACAAGAATTTACCATGCAAGAAAATATGCTATAGATGTGGCAAACCCCTGTTGAAATTAGAGGAAAAAGACTATATTTGTAGTGAAAAAGATTGTGGTATCACGGTTGAAAATATCAATTTCAAAAATTGTGACCGTGGTATGAGTTGGGGAGCTTTTAAAAGACTTTTGCCTCATGATTATCAAGCTGAACATTTGAAAGCTGTCCAGAATGGAGACCAAAAGGAAAAAGATAATAAATGCAACAGATGTGGGAAGGATGTTTTAATAGTTGAAAGTGGGGTCGTAGGAGGAGGAACTAACTATGGTTATTATAAGACACAACTTTGCACTGATCAGGAATGCGCATTTGAATTTTTTGAATCAGGAGAAGCATAAAGCAAGCATACAGAAAGAAATAAAAAATATATACATAATTGAAGAAAACATAAATAAAACCAATAAACTTTAGTTATTTTATTTTATATTTTTAAAGTTGATGCTTTTTACGAATATATATATATATATATAAATTATCTGAGAAATTCGATTTTATATATTTTGAC
>Ga0302186_10000649_pt1 | contig 30536 bp, 29 predicted proteins | sample II_Bog_E1_2_FD_198782 | JGI IMG/M metagenome (GOLD analysis project Ga0302186, IMG submission 198782) | Peat permafrost microbial communities from Stordalen Mire near Abisko, Sweden - II_Bog_E1_1 | ecosystem: Environmental > Terrestrial > Soil > Wetlands > Peat | place: Sweden: Abisko... | reverse complement strand
TGTTTACGGTAATCTCACTTCCATTGTTGTAGGCTCCACCTTGATCCCCCCTCTGTCAGCCAGATAATCTCCAATAGCATAGTGAATAGCAACGATACTCTTCATAACATTGCAGAAAAATACAAGATCAACGACATTATTGAGAAGCGTTTGGCAAATCGAGTCTTTTGTCGAACATTTGCAATGATATAATCTTGCGTTTATGCTGTTCAAACAAAACATTAATTTATACCCTATATTTTGACTCTCAATGCCGAGCAGAAAACTGGCAAAATCATCTCACTGTTGATGAGGTATCGTTGGACCGCAAAAACATCTTATATATTATTATTTTTTCCGACTATAGTGAATAAAATGTAATTAAAATTTACAATAATAATGATGACTAAATCTTAATTAATCATGACAACAATTAAATTACACTCATTAAAGTATTACAAATATTTAAACATCATGCTTGTTCGATATTGAGGATTTTGACATTATAATTCTTAGCATTTCGTAAAATTAATATTAATAATTTAGACATGAGTAATCCGGCAATTGGATAGTTTGTTTTAGGTCAGTATCGTATAGGTATATCAAACATAATGTAGGAAAATCTATCGGAGAAGGCACTTTTGGCAAGGTTCGATTAGGAATCCACATTCCCACAAGTCAAAAAGTGGCAGTTAAAACCCTTCAAAAAGAGAAGATCATCGAACAAGCTGATATTTAGAGAGTCACTCGATAGATTTGCATTTTAAAAATCTTACGTCACCCCAATATCATTCAACTTTACGAAGTATTTTGCCCCTTTAATATAGATTATCTAGACCAAAACCGACATTCATCTCATTATGGAGTATGCAGAGGGTGGATAACTATTCGATTATATTGTCAAGAAAAAGAGGCTGGATGAAAAAGAAGCAGTTTATTTCATGCAGCAAATTCTGTCAGGCGTTTAGTATATCCATAAAAATGGCATCGTTCATCGAGACCTTAAACCATAAAATTTACTACTTGATCATAACAAAAATATCAAAATAGTGGATTTCGGGTTATCGAATCAATACAAACCTAATGAACGCTTAAAGACAGCTTGTGGATCACCCTGCTACGCTGCTCCAGAAATGATTGCTGGCAAAAAATACTAGTGCTTAGGGGTCGACATATGGTCATGCGGAATAATCCTCTATGCTATGCTTTGCGGATTTCTACCTTTTGAGGACCCTAATACGAATAAGCTATACAAAAAAATAATGGCTGGAGAATTCTAAACGCCAAAAATATTATCAGCGTAGTCTAAATAAATTCTAAAGAGCGTTCTGAACACGAATCCAGATACAAGGGTTAAGATTTAACAAATTAGAGATACCAAATGGTATAATCAACTATAAAATAAATATTTTGCAGAGGGGATTATTGTAGGAAAGGATCCAATTGAGCCTAACTAACTTTTACTGAGGAAAATGCAAAAATATAATATTGATTTTGGGCAGGCAAAAACCTATATTATTAATAATCGCCATAATCAACTTACCGCTTTCTATTATTTACTGTAAATAAAGGCTAAAAGAGATCCAAATTTCCAGTTATAGGATGGCAAAGTATAAAAGGAGAAATAGAGAAGGTAAGATAGTCCTGTAATATTTCGTCCGTAAGTTAAGAAGGACTACTACCTGCTTGCTCGGAAAGGTATAAAATAAAATAAGGAACAGTCAAAAAATGACTCAATGAACGTTAGCAATATCATCTCATCATTGGTTTAAGCCAATAAAAATAGAATCGTAGTCGGTAATCGTTTTTCAAACAACAAAGAAACTAATTTTGATAAACTTTAGGAATTCAAACTATTTCCGAACAAAAAAAATTCCAGCATATATGAGCCGAGCACGGGTAGTAATTCCAAAGGAAATTCAACTCACCGCAGTCAGCATGATGAAAAATCTTTATAATTCAATCGAGTGAGTACCAATGAACAAAAGTCAGCAAGTAAGGATCACAAGGTTAATATTAGTATCCATCAAAACAGTCTTGAAAACATTTCAAAAAATGAAGATTTTAATGCCAATAAGAAGCGGCAAGAACTATCAGATCAGCTCAAACAAATTTCAATCAAAATTGATAAAGAGATTCATGATCTCCGCAAGCAAAATCCAAGCAATGCTTCTGGAACATACTCTGCTAGCAACTCTATTAGCAAAACTAGAGAATCTATTGCTATAACAAATAGTTATGTTCCCATCAGTAATAGATCTAAAAACCAATAGAGCAGTGCTGCAAGTAAATCAAGCTCAAAAGATCCCTTCAGTTCATCAAAAGAGGCTCTTAATACATCAAAGGATATGAGTGCTGTTAACAATTTTTCAAACTCAAAATAAAGACTCAGCTTTTATCGATAAAATATAGGAAGCGTACAAAAAGTACCCAAAGTTCATACTGGTCCATTTAATGTTCAATGCATCTTCATGGAGAATGCCAAAGTTTTAATTGACAAGATTACTAATTTATTAGCCAAGCTAAATATGAGATACCAAGAAATTGACCCCTACAATCTATCAATGTCAGGAAACCAAATTAGCGTTTAATGTGTTCAAGGAATTTCTGGCCTACACTTGGTTAAATTCCATAGCTAACACCCAGTTAATGAGACTATTATTGAAGTGCTTTCAAAGTGATTATGGTCTTATTTTTATTGAATGTAAAATGGAAATATCTGAATACTGATAGGATATTTATATGTTTGGCTTTGAAGATATCCGAGCTTCATGTTCAAAAGTAAGCTTTGCGATGCATAATTTTATAAGCTGAAAGCATTAAATGGCTTATAATTATTATCAATCTACTCAATCAAATGATGCCCAATCACCAAATTGCCAATGTTGACAAGGCGGAACAGGAAACTAGCCAAGAGGACTAATCTCAAAGATTAACTTCAATAAAAAAGGAAGATGAGCCTGATATCGAGGGTTATGAGATTGACCATAAGTAACTTTGTATATATGTAGGACACTGCCATTTATCTTTCGATTTAATTACTCAGCTCTCCAACGGCTGAGGATCTCCAATTCCCAATCCATTTCCAAATTGACATTAGATATTTTTCACTACCTCAAATAAAAATTAGTAGTGAGGAGGTATTCTGAAGGTGCTAAATTTCCCAATCGCATGAAATATTAGGAAAAAGTTAAGTTTTTAATTAGAGCCTTTGATCATCGCAGAAACACAAGTATACCTGATCCTGACAGGAAAAAAGAAAAATTTAATAGGCAGAAGCAAATTGATTTTTTTAGCAGAATCGATGTTCGACAACACTTTTTATAGTAAATTGATAAGGCTCTGATTCGAAAGAGAGTAGAAAATTAAAGGAGAATCAAGGAGTTATAAGATTGCATCTAGATGGCTGTGAGTTTGAGTCAAACTGAGCCGGACCGAGCTTACAGAATATTTGATCAACGCATCAGAAGAAAGCAACTTCCCTGGACTGATAATATGTTCAATGATATTGAAGACTTCAGTAAGCAGCTTTACGATAGATTTGCTCAATAAAGACAGGATCAATTCAAGGAACAAGGACAACCTCAATTTCATGCCAAAAAAGAGGAAAATGAGCCGTTGATTAAAAAAAATTAGGAAGAAGACTTTGAACTTAATGAATAGTTGCTATAAAAGCTGTAAAATTAAGATTTGGAAGCTTTATTTTGATGTGTTTTATTTATGCAAACTAAATTAACAATTTATGAGGGAAGGTTAGGCCTGCTTTGTAAGAGTAAAGTTAGAATGTAATCAAACAATGCCAATGCTGATACATAGCACAATTGCATTATTAATATTTGAAGATGATGATTTTTTGCATTATAAACATTATGCTCGCAGTTGCATCTGCACACAATGCTCGATATATATAAAATAATCGCTTATGGGATCAAATGTTCAATTAGATTTTACTTTCTTGTTTCCTTCCTTTTGCTATTGTTCTTCATCCTTTTTGAGTAAATCTGTTAAATAGCTGTTGATTAGCAATTCACCTTCTTTTAGCTTTTATGCCAAATTATCGATACCATCATACTCTATTTCAAAGGATTTGTGACTGATGTCAGTGGTATTGCCTTCGTAGGTAATTTTGATAGGCATGAAATCTATATTAATGAGTGATAAATTTATATTGAATCAACAACTTGTCCATAGGAATGTTTAAGTCAACTGCAGATAATGTAAAATTTATTGAATATTGAAATCAAGATAATAATAACGAAAAATAAGTAGCATAGAGGAAGAATAATTATCAATGAGTTTAATTCAGGTATCAAAGGGCTAGAAAAGCCAACATTGCGATGATTGTGTCATATTATGATTGTATTGATTGATAAATCATTGATTGTCAGAAATATGCTGTTTTCATTGGTCACAAATGTCATAAATAATTCCTAATGCTAACTATTTTTAGTTAGACCTTTATTAACTGAGTGGATTTTCTCTATAAATTTATTGTTTCAGCATGATATCAATAAAACCATATTTAAATAATAGGATTAATAATATTATCGTCATTATCTCTTCAAATTGATATTCCAGCATGAAAAATATCAACAAAGGTTTGTACAAAAATTTAGCTTGCGGATCAGTCGGTCTTCTCATCGTCTTTGTAACATCCATTTTCGTGGTCAAGGACTTTTATGGCCAGAAAATCACCGAACTTGTTGATGAGCATACTCTCTTGAAGGAGTAATCATTTATCTATACAGCTATCACTACCCTACATGGGGACAGTTTCCTGGCAATTTGGACGCCACTTTCACTCATCAGCTCACTCTTTATAATCTAAGCGCTTAATCACTCACTTAACTTAAAACTGAAAAGGCTTTGAAAAGTGAGCCGGTTGCCCCCGTGTCCTTTGGAAATTCATTCAACTATAAAAACATTACTTATGGCCAAGGCAATCAGGGATTTATAAAATATTTGTATTAGTGGGATAGGCATTGGCTGAATCAAGAGGAGTTAAAGGATATAAGGGTAAGCACCATTAATCTTGCGGCCGAGAAGGTGTTTGATTATGAATACTTATCAACTGAATCACGCCGCTTTGTTGTTATGTATAATGAGATGTAAGGAGCAGTCAAGGGTATCCTGCCCACACTATTCTCAGAAACACTCTCTCAGTACTATTTCAATCACATTGAAATTGTGGATAAAGCTATATTTGATGAAATGAAACTCAATCCAGACATCAGAAAAATTATTTATTCTCACCCTATATATGGCTGGAGCAAGGCTGATAATTTAAAAGTGTGGATTAATCTTTGCCATTCAAAGGAGAGAGTATATATGCCAGATTATGAGCTACTGCAGGAAGCCATTGGATTGACTGCGCAGCAACTTGAATGGCTTGTTGGAGATCAATCAATAATGAGAGCACTATCAAAAGCGCTGAATGGAACAATCAAGTACAAAATTGAATCAAACACTTATTTGTATAAAGCATGCAATCCTTTCTGTAATGACAGCCACCTTATTAGCATTCAACTATCGACGGGGCTACTCACGAGCACTCCTTTGTTTGCCTCAGTCAATCTGAACAAATTAGTTCATGAGCTTAATACGTCTCTTCCTAGCTTCATTTAATATTCATAATTTTGCAAGCAGCAAGAGGACATGACCTGCATTGATGCTGCAAACGTCATTGATATGTTCAAAAGGTAAGTTTTTGGTAATTTTACCTTTATGAGCCAAGTAATGAAGAATAAAAATAACTTTAAGCTTGTGGAAAGCATCTTTGGAGTGCAAAGTCCACAACAGGATGGAGAATATGGTCGATCTATTGTCGAGTATATGACCTACCTACAGACTCATATTTTTACTGCATTTGATGAGTAAACTCAATCCTCTGATCCTACTGCCTATACTTACATGTTCCCAAATCATTTATATATCAACTCCATTATCCAACAACTCAAATAAACCTTAGTAGTATAACTCTATACTAGAGCACTCTTTAAATCATTTACTGATGGCAAGATTGCTTGCGTTAGCTTTTATGATAAAGACCCTTATACTAAATTTGCAAATCTTTGCAACAAGCCAGAAATGCAAATTACTTCCAACATTTTGGCACTAAGAACTTTTGTCAAGGCTTATTTTTTTATAGAAAGAAATATATTTGTCAAATAAACAACAATGACTTGGGCCTAAGCTTCATCATTTTTACGATTAGATCAGGCAAGCCAATTTGCCATTAAAATTAAGGCTATAGGACAGGAATTTCAAAAAGCATTTAACTGTGAGGGACTCGTATGTTCAAATGAAGAGTTATTGGCCCGATAATGGGGAGGAGACAAGCCGATTTTGTAAAATCTACCTAAAAAATATTTCCCCACTACTGTAAGCATCCTAGACTGGGACATAGACAATAATTTTAAGGGTAAATAGCCTCAATACTATAAAGTGATAAAAGAAAACCTCTCGCAAGCAAATAGCAAATTATATCTTGGCCGTGGGCCATAGTCAATTCTTGTTATTTACAACATGATGAAATATAAATTGGCAACGGATAAAGGCAATCAGATTGCTCAAAGACTTGTAAACTATGTGCAAAAAGTTACTTTAGATTCAGCATTTGGAGGAGTATTCTAAGTGAGGTCATTGTCTGAAATTATTAATGGCTATACTTCTAATGGATTAAAGATCAAAAGATCTTTTGATTCTTTAGTTGGGGGAGCACCTTGGCTGCCTGAATCTGTCAGTGTTGTACCGACCAAATCACGTCCAATTTCTTTTTCTAAGATCAATACAGGTATCTACAATAAGGATCAACTCAGAATGATGCTGTAGGTATAAGAAAGCAAGATAATTGGCTCCAAGTACACTACATATTAAACCATCTATCAAACAGTTCAAGAGCAGCTGGATTCAGCCAAAACAGTATTTGGCACAAACCTATTAGGTTTTCATCAAGATATTGGCAAGGATTAAATTCTCAGCGCCTATTTAGACTTTATTCACCAAGGAGTCCTACTCAATAATATTGATTCTAACTACAAATATAAAGGGGAAATCGACGCCAATAAATACAGTATTATCGGAAGCGAAGTAAAGACATCAGTGAGTGTATAAGAACAAAACTAAAGATCCATTGTCATAGTAATTAATGTTTTATGCTTAGAATTCGGAGTCTTACTTTGTGGTGTAGCCCTTGAGTGGAACGACCTTATAGTTGTATGTAAAATACTCTGTCTTCAGTAAGTTATCTTTCCTAGACTATTATTTACTGACTCAAGATAGCACCGAATTAAAGCTGTATGATATGTAAATTCGGTTTAATAGGGAGGGAATTACAGATTTGACTTAAGTAAGAGATGCTAAGAGCACACTATTAAATTTATACATTGTAGCAATCGTATTAGCAACAATTAGCAGTGTTGGAGTGTTCATCGGAATTATACTTTATTGCTTTAAACATCGGGCCAAACGATCAAGATTGGTAGATACGTTAGTAACTTCTGAATCTGGCAGTAGTGCATCTATAAAGATATGATATATTTCTGTTATTGGTCAAGAATGACCTCTTTTATTACTGAAGTAGCCTTCTTTAACAGAATATACTTTGTGAATTTCAATGATTTAAGGGTATATAATAATCGAAGTTAAATTATATTTTAAAGTTTAAACTATTAACAATTATTTAGTCAATGGTTCGCTCGCTTAGACTACCAACCAGTGGATTAAAGATCAGGTCAAGATCGCCTCTCACACAATATAAAAGATCGTAAAGCTCATCAACAATTAAAAGTAGCTGCAAATCAACTAACTATATTCGCTATCTCTCCCATTTATCGCCTTCTGGCTACAGTTTCGAAGAGTAAGATAGCAACTCGTATTGGCAAATAACAACGCGCTGCCTGCTTTATCTCAAGAGATAATAACTCAATACAAACTAAGACGATGTTTTGATGAGCTATCTTTTCAGAGAGCATTTTGATTTGCAACACTTGGAGCCATATCCCATTTCTGAAACTGGATAAATTCTATTGACAAATGGATATTTTTTGAGTGCGTATGCCATGTTGGTCGGAAGAAATCACCGAAACATCAACTTTATCTTGAAATACTTTAGATCAATATACCGAAATTACAATATTAGAATCGGGGAAGATGAGCTAAAATGGTACTTAAAGTTTGAATCAGACTTCAATGAGGATTTAAAAAATCCCAAGTAGTTGAAACCAACTCAATAATAAGTAACCTAAAGGCCCATTCTACGTCAACGATGCTAATCTTTTAGTATAGTTGAAAGTTAGCCTTGAGTGAGTATTCAATACAAAGTGATAATATCAAGCGATGATTTAATCTTTAATAAATATATGTCAATATATGATTTAAATGGAAGTAATTGAGAGTATATTATTGCGAGCCAGAACTTATCAAGTCCCACAATGGCGATATCAATCAAATAAATTACTGAATCCTTACGCACTATCTTCATGCGGTTATTCAGTTGTCCAACAAGACCTACTGCAATGCCAAGTTTGTCAGCACTAAGTCTTATTGACCTAATAAGTAGAAACAAATATCGAATAGATATAGTCGTAGTTGAAACAACATGAATAGAATTGTATCTATAAAGAAGATAAGTGTGAACAAATAACTAAGCAGAGCATGTACATGGCAATGTAGGACCTGATGCTGGCCATCGAAGCCTAAAGTATTAAGCCAAGCAGATTTCCTTTGATTAACAGTTAAAAATTGTACCAATTTGTAAAGACCAACTCCTTAATTTTTAAGAAAGTGCTCGCCCTATATGAAATTGACTATAGTCACTTCAAAATATCCGTGATTCTGCAAATCATGGGGTGGCATTTTATTAAAAATACTCAGCAATAGGAGTGCCTGAGCTGCTATTTTTGCGGTCGACAGATCAACCTGAACAATTTTTAGCTTACAACAGACGACAAGCAAGATACTGAGAGTTAAACTGCTACTGATCAAATATTTGACCCTATCAATGAACATCGCTATTTTTGTTTGTGGGTTGGAAAATAGGAGGGATGGCTGACCTTTCTCCAGCACATGGAAGATAAATTTCTTTAGATTGGATCTTTCAGGTTTAAAACTCCCACATTGGAAACAAAACGACTAAGGGTTCACATCTAAAAGTTCATCGAGGGAGTTAAGGAGAAGATCTAAAATGCAATCACAAAATTGAAAGGAGCAACCCAGTAAGCCAGCAACATTTGCTAAAAGCTCGGAGAAGATTCAAACCTTGCTATTGGTCCAGAGTAGAGCATAAAGGATGTAAAGCGATTGCGGGATAGCGAACATGATCTTTAGGAGTTAAAATTGGTGGTGCAGAGTAATTTGCAGCATCCGTTCAAAAAGATAAAGCTTCACTGATATCTCGGTAAATAATGTGCACAGTTGAAATATTGACTTCAAATGATTGTATAACTGTATTACAAGGTTAGATTATATTCAAATGGGAGGCAAGCCATCAGTGCATATTTAAACTCCTTAGTTTCAAGACAAAGACTGGGAGTATCTGCCGGATAACCCTGACACGGCTGAGTAATATGGCCTGTTTCGTACGCTGCGTAACATCAAAAGCGGGGAAAAAATTGACGAATACGAATTCATCTGGCCTGATGAAGAGGAATATCAATATTATCTCAAATCGTTCAACTGGAGGTATAAGCAGACAACTGTGGTAAGCACTAAATTCATTGTTGAACGCAGCAAAAGAGATATGTGCTCTCGCAGCTACATGGCTCGAATATACATTGAACATATGCGAGTGAGACTAAGCTAAATAAGCGATATTCCCTTTCCAGATAACCTCTATGTTCTCATGGAGGCCTTGGAAGGCTATAGAAAAATATTTGATCACTCTAAATACTTTCAGATTTAGTAAAATCAAATCTGCGTGGATGACTACGGTAATCTGAAAATATGGGTGAACTCCGATTTGTCAATCAACTACCCCAATAACGAAGGATTCATTGATTATAAGCAGAAGGGACAGGAGGAAATGGTAGAAGTTTTAGTCAATATCATAGCCTAAAACACAGACCCTGACACTGAGCCCTCTCCCACATTTCGGTATATATTTTGTTATGTTAGAGATTATTTTAATCAGAAAAAAAGTGGTAAAGGTCTTAACTTTGAATAAGCGAAAGTGTTGGTGCTGAGTTACTCTCGGTATCTATTGTATAATTTAGATTAAATAATACTTAGATTCCAGTTCGCTTCTAGGCCATTGTCAACTTGGATAGCGAAGAATAACTGGAGTTAAAATCAATCCAAGACAGCCGGCTTAATAATAAAATAGGTAGCCCGAATGAGCAGGCCTATCAATTTGGGCAAAGGAATAGTAACTTCCCTATAAATGCGCCTTCAGGCAATTACATTCAAACATCGCAGGTGGTAAATCATCCAATCTACTCGCAACCTGGCTTACAGCCTAATCCTCAACCTTATCAACTTCAGCCAAATGTATTTTATCAGCAGCAACCATATTATCAGCAACAGCAACAACAAATGCCAATACAATTCCAGGCAAGAATAGAGCAACCTTTAATACAAAATAACGGTTCAGGATGTCAACCTTTGGCTTACCCTCAGAATATCTATACTGGTCATTCGTAGTTTCCTGTTCAAGTCCAAATGGCACCTGAACAGTAATAAAACGGTGAGCCCAATAAAAGAGAACAGTTAAATGAACAGCGTGAACAGGAGGATCACGGCTTTAATGAGTCTCAAAAAAACAAAAAAAGCATTCGCAATCGAGGAACGAGTAATATCAGCATAAGTGAAGTTGATGACATGGTTGCAAGGAGTTTACCAATCAAAGCAGGCTACGCTCCGGAAGTAAACGAACAAATTGGTAACAAAGGATTAGTTGAAAGGGGTATCTACTCTCAGATTAATCCTAAAGGCCAATGGTACGCCAATACTGATGGTTTCGGTCGGACCAGCAACTCACAAATGAAATTCAAAGAAAGCGAGTCTTCTCAAAAGAAACTGCACTAAAACAAAGCAGTAAAGACTTCAACGGGCAAAGCATAAGGTAAGGCAGTGAAATACTACTTTACTTTAAATGAGGAACAATAAATGGATCCAGATATCGCTGCTGATCTTGCCAAATACTTATCATGATTTGAATCAATTCTATTAATCAAAATATCATGAATCCTATTAATTTATCATAAGTCGAGCTCGCGTTTAAATCTATTTTAGCGCCAGAGGCCATGCACTTTTTTACCCTCTAACGTGCAGTAGGTTCCCTAGCCGTCAATAGTGTCATGATAAAAAGTGCCTTAAAACACTTCTCCATTGGTGAGTTTAAGGCGTCCTGATCCTTCCTTCAGATCTTCTTTAAATTCTCCTATATATAAGGTAAAATACCCTGATAGCTTATCCAATACTCGTCAATCTAATCAAAATTTGAGTATTCAAAGCATTCAGCCAACATTTCAGGATTATCATTATAAAGGGTACCAAAACCATGAAATCTATCTTTAAGCCAGTCACCCTCATAAGCCAATCTCCCAGACTGATAATAGAGTTTGCCCCTTCCACTCATCAAATTTTCCTTCCATTCTCCCTCGAATTTTCCACCATCCTGGAAGTGAAAAGTGCCCCAACCCTCACGCTGGCCTTTTAACTTATATCCTTAGTATTTGCTGCCATGCTGAAGCTATTCAATTATAAAGATAGGGTCATTCAAGTTGAGGTCAAGCGTATTGATATCTCTAGCTGGCTTATCTTATTTGAATGATGGCATTTGATTGTCTATATTAAAGGGTTTGGGCTGAATATGTCTAGCATAAGACGTAATGTTGGAATTACGTGGTTTTTCTGAGATTATAGAATTAGGAGTTGATTGGTTTTGGGTCAATGACTAAGAATTAAGGACAGATCTCTTAGGCATTTCTCTTAAGCAAAAGCGCTAAATAGGTCGAGAAGTAAACGTAATCTAATTAGTCAAAGACCCGTTATTTTGTAGTTTCACTCCTGGATCCCTATACATAAATGGCATTTTAAGTATGGGGTTATTATTTGCCAATAAAAAACTGTTGCTATTAACTGGCTATTTTATAGGAACTGCATGTGATAAAATTATTGTACTTCTTGCAGGGGCAGGCAGACTTACACGAACCGGTCGATCAGAGATAATGGTCGATGTTTTAAGGATATTAGATGGTAAACCAAAATTACCTCGACTCAGTCCATTCTCAAGCTCATACCAATCGATTCTTTCAGCAGGATTTGGCTTCAACATATTGGTTAAAATATATTTCAGCTCGCATCCATATTGTTCCTAAAAAATACGTAAGTTGAGCTACAGGTTGTTCCAATTTACAATGCCACATTCCTATCCATAGCATTAATCCTGTCTTTGTAGCAACCCACATTCCAAAATAATCATTCCAATTGTAAACATATCCGAACGAAAAGAATCACTTTAGGCATGCGATGTCTTTTTGAGGATAAGAGAGCACTGCTCTGGGGAAAGGTAAATATTTTTAACAGTGCGTTTAAGACTGACGATCTCTAAGTTGGACTGGAGAGGAAAAGCTATGGGATCCACAATTTTAATTGTAAAAGGCTATTATATAAGGATGGTCTTGGTGGTAATTGATTCATGACAGATTTTATTCTTTTGCAGAGTCAGCATGCCCTTCGCCAACTGAGACACAGTACTACGCAATTAATGAACTGAAAATGCGCGCTTTTGTAGAGCTCGCTAGCTAATCTAATCGCACAGTGTTGTCTTAGAGTAGTCCCATAAAGAGTAGATTCGATATTGTTTGGAGCAAAGATTATCCTCGTGAAACTGTTCGATTTCTGCATAATGATAAGTGCACTGATGAGGTTGGTAAGATTGGCACTGCGAAATTAGAGACGCATCTCAATTCTTCGTAAAATATTCTTAAACTCATTATCGTTATTATAAATATGCTCCCGCAAGAGGTAGGACTGTTGAGATTGTCTGTGAATTAAGTATGTTAGATTGAGTTCCTTCGCCCTTCCCTCGATAGCGTAAACCTTTAACAATTCGTTCTCTTCGCTAAGGGTGTGGGTATTTGACTGCCCCATTAACAATTATATAATTCAAATCTGCACCAATGTACTGCAATAATCATTTTTCTGATGCTTAGAAATGCCCTTTTAAATTTGATAAAAATAGTATTGAATCTATCATTAATGCTGACTATTTTTCAATAGATCTTCTTCAGTATTTGCTGACTTCATCGGCTAGAATGTAATATTTTTGTCTCTGTCAGATAACTGCTTGGACAGGTCTCAGGTTTTAAGAGTCTGCATAATATAAATATTTAATTTATTCTATGTCAACTAAGCAACATTTTGAGACTGAGACTGACGTCAATTCAAAGAGGAACAATGACCCTTCCTCTAAAAGTCTGACTTCATAATATACGCATTTGAGTCAATTACGCTTTCACTATCACAACGAATTCGTATAGGTAAAAGCAGAGAAGAGGCAAAAGACGCAAGAAAGGCTAATGCGACTCGACTACGTGATTAAGAATACTGCTGAGCTTAATCAACTTCTCGAGGATATGCGTCCCTCGTGAAGTTAACTGCAAATGATCTTCTTATTTCATTATAAATAATTGAACTTGAAACTGGTAGAGCAACATGGGGAGAAGAAAGACCATCCTAAATTAGATTTGTACTGAGAATGTAATGGATAACAGACAAGTTACTATCTCATTACACGGACCTACTGGTTTCATAAATGGTGACGTACTTGATGCTATTGTAATATTTGGAACTCACTGTATTTATTAGATGCACTTTTTTAGCTGGGTGAGATGAATTTGTTAAATTATGTTTCTAAAAGACAGCTCTGGGCTACCATCAGCCTGTCAGGACATTGATAGCTTTAATTATGTCAGTATACTTGGAGAGTTTTATATAGTTCGTGAGAATTGAGTTAATAAAATTAAACGTTTCAACGTAGACATCCATATTCTTATTTCAATATACCAGTATTTCTAAATTAACATTCAAAGCATATGAATACTTTTCTAAAACTGCTCCACCTCGCCCCCACCCCACATGACATTGTCCATAAAATACTGCAGGAGCTTCACGTCAATTCACCATAAATTCTGCCTGCTGGATACATAGAAACCATCATTAATTAGCCTCAAGTCTAGTGTTCACGTACAGAGGTCATTAAGGAAATTATCAAACAATTAACCAACTCTAACAATCAGGAGAGCGCTATCAAACTGTTAACGATTATTTTTAGACTTGTGCAAAACTCAAAATATAACTAAGAATAAATTGATCTATTGGAAGAAATTCAAAAACCTAACCTTGGAAAGGGAGGAGAGATGGCCTGGCTTGTCGATCTAGTTTCCTGCTGTGTTGAATATCTCGCTAAATTACCTTCTCTTCTATAAGTGTTTCGTAGAGCTGCTACTTCAATGGTCGCTGAAGATTCCCTTGAACTCTGTCAAATTGACCTTTATTTACTGCTCAATCAGCTGAGTTTGCTGTTTCCCGCCTTACCTTCTTCTGTTAACACATTTGGTAGATACTATCGCTCTACAAGTCCTTACTTCTCAGAATTTTATAAAGTGATCAGGACAGAGATATTAATAGTCTACAATTATATGAAACGCATCGTGGATCGCTTGATGAGAGAGTATCGATTGGTTCGATATGAGGATCTATAATGCTTCATAAAGAGCATACCTGACATTGAACTTGTCTGCGACCAGGTCGAAGATTTGATCATGAATAAATACTATAAAGGATAAGCTCCTAACAGAAAGATATATTTCAAACAGGAAGATATCTTCGAAGTACAGTACTTCCTGCAAGGAGAGGGCAAGGATGTAAGAAAAGATTAAGCAAAAACTGCATCATCCGAGGAACTTGGACTTGCGCTTTCATCATGATATGAATAATTTTACTGAATCGAGACGATATGGCATTATACTACTTTGAAAGCTGGTATTTTGTTCTATTAAAGATATTATTTCAACAAATGAGCTATAAACTCTACTCTCCCCAGAGTTACGCCACTGCTGGAGCAAAGGTTGAATTGTTCCTCAGGTTTATCGAATTTCCTGTTTAATTTATCCGCATCCCTTGGGATCAGTGGAAATCTCCTGAGTATTTGGCCAAGCATCCACTCGGCAAGGTCCCTACTCTTTAGACACCGGAAGGCTGTATTTACGAATCCATGGCAATTCTTCGCTATTTGGCACGAAAGACAGGTAAGTTTTACGGCAAATCCCCTGCAGAAGAGGCCTCTATAGATCAGTGGTTGGAATTCATCAATGGACAGATAAATCCTCTCAATATGACTACTCTCTATGCCAATCTCGGTTACTTCCAAGTGACTCAAGAAAAGTACGAAGCTGGCAAGAAGGAACTCCTTAACTCCCTCAAAACTATTGACGCTCAACTTTCCAAGACTGATTTCCTGACTGGCAATTAATTGACAGTGGCCGATATCGCTTTAATTGGAGGAATCAGATTCTATCTTAGACTGACTTTGGATGAGACTTCCCGAACTACCATTCCTCACCTTGTTTCATGGTACAAAAGACTCTTCCTTATCCCATAAATTTCTAATTTCTTTGGAAAACCCTGGCTTTGCGCAAAATAGCTTTTACCATAATTTTTAGCTCCCGAAAAGAAAGTAGAAAAGGTGGAAAAGAAGAAGGCTGAGCCCAAGAAGAAAGAGGAGCCAAAGAAGAAAGAAGAACCCAAGAAAGATAAGAAAAAGAAGAAAGATTCTGACTAAGAGTAAGATGAACCTCTCGTGCCAGTTTAAAAAAAGAAAAACCCTCTGGATCTTCTCCCTAAATCACCTTTCAACATTGACGACTGGAAGAGAGAGTTCTGTAATTCGACTGAAAAGCTTGCAGTTTTGAAGTCCACTTGGTAGAAGTTCGACCACGAAGGATATTCTCTGTGGAAACTGCACTATGTTCGATATGATGAGGACGAAGGAAAAATTGGCTATCTAACTAATAACCTTAAGAACGGATACATTAGGAATATCGAACACTTTAGAAAATACACCTTAGGAGTTTTGGGAGTCTATGGAGTTGAAGGAAATTATTAAATTGATGGAGTTTGGCTGTGGAGAGGCACTGAAATCCCTGAGGAGTGGAAGGAGCACCCAAGTTATGACTCATTCACCTTCCAAAAATTGGATCCTCGCGATCCCGCTCACCAGGCGCTTGCTGAGGCTTACTGGCTTAATGTAAACGAGGGAGACCTCGTTGAAGGAAAGCCTGTCTTCGAAGCCAAGCTATTCAAATGAACAGCCTCATCAATCTATAAAGCATTTAAAATTATAAATCTTAGCTGCAGCTTTATATGGAGATCAGTCAAAGATCTTTTATTAACCTACAAATTCTATGGAAAAAACAACTTTACTCGTTGATTTAATAATAAACAATATATAGCACATATGAAGCTTGGACAATTGAGTGTACTGCTCTTAGTTATTCTAATTTGGTAGACAGTAAATGTACGCACTGAGCATTTAAAAGTAGGTTAGGAGGTCTTAACAATCCTCAAGGCCCTCTTCACCGAAAATAATCTGCCTGAATCAAAACAGATTACCCATTGCTTTTCACTCCAATAAGTGAATAATTTGTTACCTACAGTGACTAAATTGACGACTAGTGCTGCCGAAGCCGGCACTAACGAGCTTAAAAGATTTTCTACTTACTATAACACTCAAATGGGTCTTGCTTTTTCCCAGTCAACCTTGCAATGCTTATATCTCGGACGTGATTTCAATCTCCTCATTAAAAAATACGCCTTTGATTTCGATAAAATGGGGGAAAAGTTTAGCTCTTATGTTATTAATAACTTTATGGAGGTGCACCAGTCATGTAGAAAACTCCAAGACATCCTCAGCTTAGGTTTATACCAAGAATATGGCCAGTATTTAAATACTATGCTAAAGACCTACTTCGGTAGCAGGGTAGTTGTAGAAGATCCGTGGATTAAATTAGTTTCTAATCTTTAAAACTTCAATCCGAAAGACTATTTTGGAATTTCAGTGTCCAACGGAGTTATAGGAGCTGTCAGTTCAATTAAACCAATCAATGTAGCAACAACGGTCTTGGCTGGCGCTTATGATGTGTTTGGAAGGGGCAGAGTCGATAATATTGTTTAAACTTTTCCAGCTTTGCAACTATAAGTTAGTTTTGCTAATAATGACATTACATCAGGTGGCTATTACAACTACGAGCAAGCTCTCAATTTTGGACAGGGAGAATTCAGTGGTGCCTATAGCTCATAACGTAGTTCCGTGAAATACAGTTACTATGCTTTAAAGAATTTGCCATTTGCATTCTACACCTATGTGTAGATAGTAGCCCATGATACCTCTGAGTTAGTGATAAAATTGAGGCATTAAGCCCCGGGTTACTTAAATGACATTAGGAAGAGCTATTAAAATGTGGATTCTCATGTTATGTTTAGCATAATGCACACAAAAGCTACTACAAAGTCAGGCAAGCTTGATTTAGTAATCGCCTCCAGCTTCATGCCTTCCAATATTACCTATAACTTTATCCATGAGGATTGGGATTCAAACATGCATCTCCTTAAGGTGAAGATACAGGCGATAAAGGGACAAACCTATAGATTTGGGTTTATCAGCTCACTCATATCCACTGCTCACCACTAGGATCCGTAAAACTAAGCCATCAGAATTATCGAAAGAGCAGTTTCTATGGGTGAGAAAACTCTTCTCGAAGGGCATCGCCAACAGTGGAAAGAATTATGGAAAAATGATATTATCATAGAGGGCAATGATGAAGATCAGAAGAATGTGAGGTTAATGCTTTATCACTGCTATGCTTTTATCAACAACTGGAAAAGCTATGGAATAAGTCCTATGGGCTTAAGTGGGTTAGGCTACAATGGACATGTCTTTTGGGATATGGATCTTTGGATATACCCAGGTATATTGGGATTAAATCCCTCAATGGCCAAAACATTGATAGAATATCGCTTCGAGAGACTGCAGGCTGCTAAAAATAACGCTTTTATCAATGGTTACAAAGGAGCAATGTATCCTTGGTAAAGCTCAAAGGAGGGAATCGAGGAAACTCCAGTGTGGGCGATGGCAGGTCCATTGGAACATCATATTAGTGGATGTGTTGCTTTCGGTGCTTGGAATTATTTTGCAGTCACTCAAGATTTAGATTGGCTTAAAACAAAAGGCTATCAGATCTTATCATCTGTGGCTGAGTTTTGGTAGAGCCGTGTGTAAAAGGACAGTGAGAACCAATATCATATACGCAACGTGGTTGCTGCTGATTAATGGGCTTAAAACGTTGATGATAATGCCTTCACTAACGCTGTTGCCAAATAATCTCTCAGATTGTACAATGTTGCCTCCAAAAAGCTGAACCTTCCCTAAAACGCTCACTACAAAGAAATCAGCGATAATTTAGTGATTCTGAAAATGAAAAATAACGTCACGCAGGAGCATAGCCGCTACAATGGTTAGAATATCAAACAAGCCGATGTAAATTTACTTTCCTATCCCCTTAAAACTATCAAAGATAAGGACCAAGTCTTGCGTGATCTTGAGTATTATCAAGTGAGGATTCCAGACCAGGGAACTCCAGCGATGACTTATAGCATTTTTACCATACTCTATAGCAGACTCAAAGATCAAGATAATGCTTACAAATACTTCCTTTAGTCTCACAAAGATTATCTCAAAAAACCTTTCAATGTTTTTGCAGAAACAAAATGGGGCACAAATCCTTATTTTTTGACGGGAGCAGGAGGAGTTGTACAAAGCATTGTTTTTGGATTTGGAGGTTATGATATTACTGACGACGGCTTGAAGAAAATCGAGACAGTAATTCCCAAACAGTGGACGAAACTAACCATCAAAGGATTTTTAAACTATTCTTAGGAAAAAAAGGAAATCTAAACTGATAAAGAGAAGAGCAGCGCAGTGTATGATTGAATTGAAGCAATGCTTTACTTTCTGTAATATAGAATATATCTTAATAGATTTCATGCGTAAATTTAATCGTTTTAACTATAGTCCACTCTTTCCCAGGATATCGTCCAGTAGCACTTAATCAAATGGCAGTATACGAGTATCTGAACTTCGTAATCAATCTTAGGTTCATTCCACAATTTAAAAATACCAGAGGTAGATATAGAATCGAGAAAAAAGAGCAACCATTGCCTTTAAAGTCAATAAAAGATACTCAAAAATAAAGACTACAGCGAGAGGCTAATTTTAAAGATCTTAAGTTGTTTGCAATCTTAACTAAATATCAAAGGATGTTGTCGATCTCAGAAATTAACTTAAAAACAAAAGGCACACTCGGAATACTAGTTTTACCTAAAAAATCGAAAGACTCGCTACAGAAATGATAAATTTACACAAAAACAGATCTGAGGTTAGGTAATCTGTTCATCAACCACTATATTATCCTGTTCCAATGCCTTTTCCAATTTATTTGACTCCACAACTTCCTCCAGAAGAATTCAAAAGCAAACTATTCAAAAATTAAACGCTTTATGAAGGAAAGACAAAATCTAAACATCGATTTTTTGGGGCAATTAGAGTAAAGATGAATATAAAAAGATGGAAAAAAATATTTAATTGCATTTTGTTTATCATTTATCTCAAACGATTTTGCAGATTGGCCCAATCTAGTCGAAAAATAGCTTTTGCAAGATTCATTAACAATAAGAAATCTCAAGTCAGTCTGATTCGCAAAGGTATCATTCGAGCCATCCGACCTTTTCTGGATATAATTCTTGAAAAGAAGGAAGTATGCTTTGATTTACTGGAAGAAGACAGTAGATCCATAATTAAAGAGAAAGTGTCTTCAATTAGGAAATTAACTGGTTTAATCATATAAAATTTATTGTAATATCTCATCAAAAACGGAAATACACCCGAGTGTCTCTCATCCCTTTATCACCTTTGCAGGCACGGCAACTATTCGTGCACGGAACCACTTTTGACTAGGGAAGAATTGGAAATTTCGTGTGTATCTCCTGCCTTTGGATACATCTCGGCAGATAAAAACCTAGAGAAAGTCAATTTCATTAATTTAATCTTTATCAAACTGCTCATATTTAACACTCTTCTATCAAATGATAGACTGGGACGTAAATTTTAAGGAGACGACATACAGACCAATCTTTATGTAGTTTCTAGTGTGATCTATGAACTTATTAGTGATATTCAAGATGAATTTTTGCTTCAAGTTCCAGCTGAGTATAAAATGGGCAACTACTAAAGTATCGGAAATATCAGGGTTTTATAGTCAATCGTGGTTAAAAACGGATAAATCTTAGAGGGAGAGTTAATATCGGGTCTCAAAGATGAAAGGTGGGTAAGGAAGTATTTTGAGTTCGAGGAATGGATGGAATAGAAGCGAAATGTGAAGCAATTGCTGGAGATAATGCACAAAATGGTCAAATAATATCACATCAAACTAATCAAAGCCTACTTTTGAATCCAATTTAATCTGCATTTTTATACTGTTGACATCAACCAATTATTCATCTGTTTCATTCTCGATCAAACCCAATTATTTAATAATTTTTATACTTATCGTATTTGATTCTTTTTCAGTACTATAAACTATTCCATCAGGAAAATGGATATTCGAGACGGGACATGCATGAATAATGACATGTGGAATTATTCAGGTAAAATATTAAGTAAATCATGCAATTCTATTCTTCAAGCCGTAGTTGATGGTTTTTTTACAGATTTTCTCTGAGCAAGGAGTCTCTTTCGTTACTCTCTCCAGTCTTATTGTAGTTTTTGGATGATTTGAACTAGTTCTTTCCTCTTAGTCTCAATTTCGCATGCGCACTGGCAGTAAAGCCCTTCTTCAAGCTGTCTTAAGGCACTTTCCAAAATAAGCTTTCCATTTAACAGTTCTCCTTCTGATATTTGTGACTGGGCATAGTGTATGGTCTTCTATTGCGTATTGAGCATTATTTTAAAGCGAGGGGCATCGTTTAGAACTTCGATCATGGCTAATGAAATTAATTATGACTATAATCGTAATATTTGTTGATTTAAACTAATATTATTACTGGCAAGGGAGAATATTGATCGTTTTTGCACCAGCAGAGTTTTATTGGTTTACTATGGCCTGCTCGTATATTCCTTGCCTTGGATACATACTTGTGTCTTTGATTCTATGATTTTTATAGCAAAAAAATAAAATTGATATAATACCATTTTCAATTAATTAGTTGCTGAGTTCTGATGTTTGTGGTATTTATTTAAGGTCACTTGTATAATCCATTATATGGCTCAAGTTATTTTATTAAATTTTAGTGCTCCTCTAGATGATGTTAGTTATAATCTTATACGCTATACTAAAATTATCAGCGAATCAACTGAGTTACTGCTTACAAGCCTCATCACTTAATGGCTCTGTCATGACGAAGAGAATAGTTCAGCTCATAAAATGAAATTGATGATTTGCAACTGAATCAACTTAATGATGATCTAGCAAGAGCAAGAGCCATAATATAGTGTAGTATTACGTGAATCGTAATTATAAAAAAATAATATAGGATTGGCCGAAGCGAGATTATTTGTATGACAATTATTTGTTTCACTCTTGTTGTAATGGGAATCATTGTCGATGCGGTCTAATACACTTGGAAAATAGTTAGTGGAGTCCTAGGAAGCCTCATTGGTTTCATATTTACAGTTAAATTAATTTACGTCTGATACCATAGACAAAGAGCAATAATTCAACAAGTTCTTCCTGATAGGGAATAAATTTCCTCCCTCCTCATAATGTGTAGCAAATTATTCTTCCTCAAGCTATGTAACAAATTTTCCATTAATTCTTGTTGAGCTATAAAATTGAATAATTTATTACTCATCCTTCTTATAAAATTAGGAAAAATATTGTAGCTTATAGTTATTCTGATAATCTTTAATACTCCTCTTGGCTATATTAGTTGTAATCATATTTATTTGTTATGTAACAGCAGCAGCGAATTAACTAAATTACTGCGTATCGAAGTCGCCACTTTTTAGCCATGTAATTTCACCAACTTTAAGAACTGATCAATTAAATTGATGATTTACTACGTAAATAAAACAATGAATGGCTTCAAAAATCAAGAGAAGTAATTTAGTGGCATATCAGTGTTCGCGTGACGTAGTAACAGTTTTTAAAGCAAAGTTTGTTTAAAGATTTTGTTTCGACCTTTTGGGAATGGTGGCAACCTAATAAACTTACAAAATAGCTGCTGGAGCCTTAGTAAGAATCTTTGCATTTGCGTTAGAGGTCAACTCGCTATGTACCTGTTCAAAACCACATAGAACGTCTCCAGTAAGAAACTCTGATTGCATCTTTTGGAGTTGATAGTTAATTGTATCGTTAAAAGCAAAATATGAATAGGTCATAAAATAAAGAAGTTTGCTAAATTCTACATGATGATTATGATATTTCCTCTATGCCAAAGTGATTTGATCTCCAATCCATATCGTTATATTATTTTTGAAGTTAATAATAATAGGAATTCAATGGGAAATAGCTGCGAGAACTGTGGATCGAAACTAGACTTAGATGCACAGTTCATTATTAATAGACTCCAGTTTCTATAACCTCAAAACTTTTATAATTAACTTACTAGAGACGTGACCAAAAAATTGGGGCAACTTCGCTACTACTTTAAACTCACTGAAGCGGGAGATAAAAGGCAAAATGGAAGATAAATTTGTGGTCCTGTTTAGATGCGCAATGGAACCATTTACTTTGGAGAGATGGACAATGGAGTTCGAAGCGGTCAGGGAAAGCTTCTGTGGCCTGATTTTAGCTTATACGAGGGATATTGGGCTCATGATAAAGCAACAGGAAAGGGTCGAATCATTCATTCTGATGGATAATACTACGAAGGCTATCTTTTTGAAGGAAAAATGAATGGAAAAGGTATATATGCCAAAATTGATGGTTCAGTATATGAAGGAGATTGGTATAATGACAAGCAACATGGAAAGGGAACCGAGCGTTGGTTGGATGGCTCATCCTATACTGGAGAGTATGCGTATGGCCTAAAGCACGGTAGAGGAAAGTTTGTGTGGGATGACGGTACCTTTTATGAGGGATAATTCGTCAAGAATAACATGTAAGGAATTGGAATGTTATAATGGCCGAACGAAAAGACATACAATGGTCAATGGAAGAATAATCGCATGAATGGACGTGGCAATATAACTTTTGCTGATGGAAGATCCTATATAGGATAGTTCTTAAATGATTTATTTCAAGGCTATGGCATCTTTCTTTGGCCCGATGGTCGCAAATACGAGGGCTTTTGGAAGGAGGGGCTACAAGAAGGTCAAGGATACTGCAAGGAAGGCACAGACTAAATCATCAAGGGTTCGTGGGAGAAAGGAGTTTTAATTTCAGCAAAAGGAATGCACTGATTTTATTTTTATTTTATATGAATACTATAGAATCATTCACCAAGGAGTAATACTAAGTAGCAGGTGAGTAAGTTGCGCGATATCCTATGAGTTGGTGCTGTTACAATAAAAGAAGTGACCCTTTTCTATAAGCTAGCGTAGCTCACTATTTCCACTGCCTCCTTCCTCATCACCAGAGCTTAACTTTATTAGTTAATCGCACACTGGAGATCCAGGCACAACTATAATGGGAATTTCCGCTTCTACACAGGCTCGCACCTCATCCACTATATCAAACACAGAGTCAGCTACTAGAATACTAACAATCTTGCAACGACTAACTCCTTCGGCTCTTTTTTTTCCCTCTGCAATTTTTATGCAAAGATCGATCTTGAACTGAACTTATCCTCCCCATTTCAAGTCTTTGTCAGGATTATCTACATTAATGCTTATATACTGACGAGAAATAGATGAGTATGCCCATTTGCGAGTTCAGTACCATCAACCTGCGAAGGGTTAATTTTGGGAAACTTGATCTCTGCTTATGGCGCAATTCCAATCAATTTAACTCCTCTCCGAAGTGTAAATTTTTCTAACCCAGATGCAAGTCCATTATCAACGATAACAGCATCAGTGTTAAATGCTGCTCTGGCAATGCCAGCATAGAATTTGCCCCTTCCCTTCTCCATTGCCCCTATTATGTTAATGACTGGAGTCATTTCGGTATATTTGAACTTATCGAGCATGTCTCGCAAAGGCAGGTTCTTTTTGTATATGTTGTTGACTTTAATAAGCTTCGCGAGCTTGCCGCCTGGAAACAAGAAATCATAAGGTTTCCAGATTTACTACTTGGAAATAGTCTTTTGTACGCTCACTATCGAATTCTTTAAACGATCCTATGCTTAGACTTCTTTTTTGGGTAGATTAGCCACTTCCTACTTGGCTTCGATCAGCTATTCTGCCTGCTATAGCTTTTCTAAGGCTAAATTTTATAGATCAGCTGCGATTTAGTTGACATTTGATTTAATGGGACTCTCTTCGCTCATGAAAAATGAAACAGATTATATGACTAAAAATCAAAAACCACAGTTCCGAAGGATGTTTATAAATAGAACATGAATTAAATTCGTAGCTGTGTTCTAGTTCTGTAAATAAAGTACTGAGGTTGATGATTTTAATAATTATATTTTGATACTTCATGAGCGCAATTAAAAACAGAGGCAGGAGAAGTACCACATTACTTATCTAGATCGGGAGAAGAAGTTTATTGACAAGGAGGAAGAAAATTAAATTGGAGTCATGGATGTCGCAAATAAAATTTAGGAAAAACAGGAAGACATGTTCGACCCACATCAACTTCAAAAAAATATTTTGCAAGACAATTTGGCCAAACACCAAAATTATAATCTCATGGATTTTGCAGAGGAGGACATTGTCGAAGACAACTCCCCCACAAAGTTTTAAAGCTCTCCCACCAAAGGAGAAGAAAGATAGTTTATGCCTGAGCCCTCGGAAAAAAAGAATAATCGCAAGCAGGGTCGCAGGAAGAAAAAGATGATTGATTCAGACGAGGATATTCAGTAGTAAAAGTAGTAGAAGCAATAGAAGGAGTAGTAATAGCTTACAGTTCAGCAAAAGCTGGCGGTGATGAAGCTTTAATCACCCACGAGACAGGAAGAACGAGAACTCAAGTCATCAGACGAATAGGAAACGGAGGAAAAGTAAATGAAGGCCATGCAATAAATGGTATCAAAGAAAGAGGAGGGCAAAAAATCGTTGGACGACTATGTGATGATGCACTTAGTCATACAAAAAGCGGGTTTTAATAAAGATGAGCGGCGCACGGTCATTTACGAACCTTTGAAACCCAATCAGCACTCTTTTGTTTATTTTAAGCGCTATCAAAGTGGTTTTAGTGAGTATTTTCAAGCGATTGGAGAAGATCAAAGACCCATCCTCTTTTGCGAAAATCAACGAGGCTGCATTGGGTGCAACTACTATATCAGTCTCACTAAGGAAATGGATAAAAATAACCCCTCCTATCTAGGAAAATTGAGAGGCAACGCTACAGGTTCCATCTATCAACTCTATGACAACGGACAACAGCCGGGAAAAGACTACGATCGTTCAAAATATAGAGCCAACATGGCCCATATTTAATACGAAAGTAACTTTTTGGGAATGAATGGTCCTCGCAAATTAAAGGTTATCTTACCTCGAGCCAAATGCTTATAAGATTTTGATTTTTACAAATTTTCAGAGGGATAATCACTCTCGAGTTTGACAGAGCCAGCAGTAGTCCTGTACAAAAATAAAGAGCCCAAATGGAACGAAAGACTGCAATCATTTGCCCTTAACTTCGGAGGTCGCGTAAAACAGGCGTCAATCAAAAATTTCATCTTGGTAGAAGACAAAAATGAAGAAAGTGAAGTCGAACTGCCAAATGTAATAACTTTTGGCAAGGTGGACGACAACACCTTCTCGCTTTAGTTCAGGTATCCGCTGAGTCTGTTCCAGGCTTTTGGAATAGCCATGAGCGAGTTTGATTTTAAATTGGCCTGTGAGTGATTGTATCCTTCTTTGTCATTCTTCATTGTTTATTCATAACAATTAAGTTTGAGAATTATCTCTTTTCCTGAATTATAACTGAAGCTTGGAATTTATAGATAATCTAAGTTAATTCTAGAGCAGTGATCAGACTAATAATAAAAAGATGAGTGAAAGTATGTACACGCTGTGGTCATAGAAAAACTTTAGCCACATCTTAAAGCTCACACGCATGAGACCCTTGTAGTATCGTTTTATTACCATGAATATCAATTGGAAAACAGACAGTTAGTTATCTTTCAGACGCATCTCTTTTATCAAACCTCCAGAACTACGGTTGTCAGTTATCACGAAGGGTGCAGAGGACGTTGCCATTTTGTAATCCCGTGAAATCATCCAGTACCCTGCCATCGTAAAAACTAAAGGCTTTGCCAATTTGATGCATCTCCACATTATGATTTAAAACTATGGATAATGTTAACTCAATTAAAATCTAGTTTAGAGATTGTAGCAGCTAAGCTAAAATCATTTGATTATATGTATGAATGGTGAATTAAGAATCGAATTATCATCACCAAAAGGTGCGGTCCAACTTTTGCAGCGCACTACGATTGCTAGGATTGCATGTTTGTAGACCGCAATATTCCTCGAAACTCATTGCTTAGCCTTATTGAACTAATACAGGCAATTCGAAACTAACGGGCAGAACCACAAATATTGAACAATACTGCACAGTTGGTAGGATATCCTGCAGTGGAAAACCAAAAGAGTCAAAAAGAAAGTTACTGTAAAATATGTTGAAAGGCGACTGTTAGAGTACGAATTGCGAACGATAGCGCAGTGTTGTTGCCACTTCTTCAGCCGCATGCAGGTTTAGTCGGAGCAATAGAGTCAAGTAGAGAAAGGCGGCAGCTAATGTGCGATTCTTATACTGCAGAGTTTGTATATCGAGTAGAGCAAAGTCAATGTACTGCGCCATCCATCTAAAGTTCATATAGCTCTGAGTTGAAGAATGCTTACCTCTTAGTCGGCACCTTTAAATCGCACACTGCCGAAATTGAATGAACTGGATAGGTCTTTACTGGCGACATAAAGGTCCCATTGAGCGCAAAGTCGATTAGCCCATGCATTAACTGTAGGGGCACGCAGTTTGAACTGCAAAGTTAGGGTTATCTAAGTCTCGATATTTAAAAGCTCTTAAAGGGAGTGTTGTTAGCTTATAGGCTCATGGAAGCAAGACGATCGCACACGCGCATTGTCCTCCAGCTTTTCAGCGATCATGAGGCAGGCTGCCCCTAAACATTGAAGTTTCTCTTGAGCAAGTGGAGGCGAAGCAGCAAGAAATCTGTCAAGTATATTAACAGAATTTGCAAAGGCCTCTCTACGGCAGTTTAGTTAGGCAGCTAACAGCATAACCCAATCGAGCACAAGAGCCCTTTTCATCCACGTTAAGTTGATCTGCCGAGATAAATAACTCGTATAATATTGACTTCGAGAGTAGTCTTCCTCTCGGCGCACGAGCTCATTTAATGAATCTGACTGTTATTTCCAAGACAGACTTGGCAGTCTGCGTTCGAACTCAGTTAACTGTTCTTCTGCGCTCAACTGGCGCGATCCTGTCTCGCCTAACTAGATAAACTCTAAACTACCCACTTTGCGATGGCTTTGAGCGGACAGACTTAGTCCTGGTCTAAAAATTTGGGAGTTAAGGTGTTAGTTGCAACCCAATACTCCTTCCTCCTCGACTGATACCCATTCGTTTCTACGTCTTTCTTCCCTTATTCTTCTGGTCCTTTTCTGCGTTCTTCTTAGATTATCCTCCTCTTCCGGCTGATGACTTTTCCGAGGATTAAGGAGAATGTTGCGAGGACGAGGAGCATCTCGAGTCGAGAGCAAATGTGGATCGTTATCACGGCATCGATTTTCCTTGCCGTTTTCGAGACGTTATTAATTGTGCCGAGGATGACCGTAATGAGAGTACTGGGCGATATTAGGCTGATTCTTAGGAAGGCAGCCCATTTGTTTAACTGCAGTGGTGGATGTGAATTTATCGATAGGCACAGGCCGCACCTGTGCGGTGGAGTGCTTCTTGGCTTTGGGAGCACGATCGTTCATAATCTAACGATATAAACTATTTTAAATCTATGAATTGATGCAATTGCTCAATTATGTCGCGATCTCATCTTTCCATCGCCAAAGTCAATTAAGCTTTGCCCAAGGCTCAACGGTGATGTTTATGGTAGTTAATTTGGTTTCTAGATGAGTTTAACAATTTAAGTTCAAATTGTCCATCTATGAAACTGAAGGGCATCCCGATGATTATCTGACTGCTAAATAATAATTGCATGATCGGATCTATAATTTGGATAGCGATCACTATTAAATTTAATGAGGCAACTATCAACTCAGCTGGTGCGTTTTATCCGAGGCACCAAAAACAGACAGCCACCGCAGGAAATGTAAAACCTTGATAAAATCAAGTTTACCGAGGATTAAATCACCTAAATGGGACAGTATCGCATGCAATAGGGAGGATCCAGGAATGTTGTGGATCTCTTCAAGGACAAGTTTCAAGGCAGGAGCAGGAGTGATAATCTCAACAGGCAGCGCAGTCATTTGAGAAATTCTTCCAAAGATAAAAAAGAGGAAGAAGAGTAGGATGAAGACTTTATGTCTGGCAAGGAGAAAGCGCCTCCGAAAATGTAGAAACGAAACAAACCCAACATGAAGGAAAAGTTTTTAACTTTTAAGATATACAAGCATCTCGACATGCTTAAATAAGCCAAGTAAAAGAAATTTCAATAGGCTCAAACCACGCATTTGGTCACGGAAAATGATCGGTTAGCCCGGCTGTCCCACGTGAGGCTAATTTAACAATACCTTCCATACGAATACATGAAGCAAGTGCAGAAGGTGATGCACAAGTACGACCAGACACAGCTCAGAGATATTGCCTTTCATTTCAGCAACCTCATGCGATTGCGCTACAACTAACAAAAAATCAACTATGAAGAGTATCCGAACCTCAATTTCTAAAAACTGGAGGATAAACTGCCTTTCCACCGCAAAGTAGAGCAGATCTACCTCACTAGCAAGGAAAAGATATTCGAGTCAAGAGAAGAAACAAAGCAGAAGATAGAGGCTGATCCCATTGAACCAGAAATTAAGTACTCCCAAAACATTGTTGTCTCCTATTTGCTCAATCGAGTACCCAGGACCTATGCTGTTGCTTTTAGAGTCATCAGCGAAATTAGAAAAATGTTCCCAGAATTTAAACCAGTGTCATTTATTGATTTTGGAGCTGGACTCTCATCTGGATCCGTTGCTTTCATCGAGACTTATGGAGATACAGGATCTGTGTTTAGCGTAGAACCTGCAGGCAAAATGCGAAAGCTGGGCAAGTACTTGACTGAATATACGAAAATAGTTCATTTTTAATCTTTAGCAGAACTATCTTCACAAGTGCGGCAAGTTGACATTGTCTACTGTGGGTACGTCCTCAACTAAATTCGCCCTGAATTGACAACTGTCTACTTGGAGTCCCTTTATTCCAAAGTCAAAACAAATGGATTTTTAGTTATGGTGGAATATGGCAACCCTTACGGCTCTCGATTGATTCACCAGACAAGGAAGTGGGCTCTGACTAAAAAGGTACGAATAGCTGCCCCTTGCCCTCATCACATGAAATGTCCTCTAGCTAATTCAAAGCATTGGTGCCACTTCGACCAGCCTACAGGTATGTACCCTCGATAAGTCTTTGGTAAACTTCCTTCTGATAACTCTGTCAAGCTATAAAAATATAGCTATATCATCATACAAAAGCTGGAGGATGAAAGCAGCCAAAGCCAAGTTGAAATTCCCAAATATGTGGAGCCTAACATTACTCATGAGTGGGATAGAGTTCTTTTCCCATTGATGAGAAGAGGGGGACATTATATTTACACTTTGTGCAGCAAGAGCGGCCGTTTTTAGAAAAGAATCACCGGTAGAAGTCATGGCCCGTAGTACAAATAAGGAAGTAAGTTAAAATGGGGTGATTTTTGGAGATTTGGCAATCGTATTCCCAACCGGTACAGGAAGGAGAGAAAGACTGGCCGTCGTCTTTGGTGATTTTACTACCGTGCAGCTATATTTATGACTTTCGAATTGATGAATCCTAATTATTCATCCTTATTATTTTTCTTCAAATCATAAATCCTTTCAAGCGATGGAGGGAAGTAGATTTGAATGTTATTTTTTGTCTCGAAAATACGCAGAAAATTATAATTATTTGATCAACCCTCACAATGAGCGAAAGGAAGATATGGAAGCAATAAGTAAGCCATACCTGACATAGGAAGACGATATATTGAAAAAGATATATGAAGATATGGGCATCAAAAAATGGACTGATGTCGCCAAAATGATGAAGGATGACTATGACATTGATGGAAGGAATGGCAAGCAGTGCCGAGAGAGGTATCATAATCACCTCAAGGGCGGAATCAGAAAGGAGAAATGGACGCATGCGGAAGAGGAACTCCTTATTCAACTTCATTCTTAGCATGGCAACCGCTGGGCTTTCCTCTCCAGA
>Ga0302186_10000648_pt1 | contig 30552 bp, 24 predicted proteins | sample II_Bog_E1_2_FD_198782 | JGI IMG/M metagenome (GOLD analysis project Ga0302186, IMG submission 198782) | Peat permafrost microbial communities from Stordalen Mire near Abisko, Sweden - II_Bog_E1_1 | ecosystem: Environmental > Terrestrial > Soil > Wetlands > Peat | place: Sweden: Abisko... | reverse complement strand
CTGAACGACGGGTTTGGATGACACCATTGTCCTTTCGACCTTATCAACTGCAAGATAAGATCGATTTTGACACAATGTATCTTATTTCAAAAGGGCCAAGCACTTGGCTGGAGTCTGAACGGTTACAGTTATTTTTTATGTCACAAATTTGTTGCAGATTCAGTTGATTACCTTGTGATTAATCTTTCTAGGCTTATATACTTTAGGGTATATTTAAATCTTAACATCAAAGTAAGTGCTCCGATAGATAGACCAACTATTAACCCTAACCATACACCAACAGCACCAACATTAAAAGTAAAGGCTAATAAATAAACACTTGGAAAAGCTATTAACCAAAAAGTAATTAAATTTATATACATTGATATTTTAGTATCTTTCAAAGCACGTAATGCCCCAGTGGTTATTAAACGAAAATTTTCACTTAGTTGTAATATTCCAGTCATAAACAAAAATAAGGTTGCATGATCTATTAATGTGTTATTTGATAATGGATTAATATTAACACTTAAGGTAATAATGTTTTTCGGAAAATAAATAAAAATAATTGTTGCTATTAACATGAAGCAAAAGCCAATACTCAAGTTCACATATAATGCTAGTTCTATAGTATCTTTATTGTTATTACCGATTGTGCGCCCAATACGTACTGTGATTCCTTGCGAAATACCAAAAATAATAGCTAATGTAAAAACAAAACATTGGTAAGCAATTTGATGTGCAGCTAATATATGTTCTCCAAATTGTCCCATCATAAGAGCGACTGCTGCAAATAATGTCATTTCAATGCAATACATCATACCCAAAGGCCATCCAACCCTAATAAGTTCAAAGAAGTATTTGCTATTAAAGTGACAAAAATTAGAAAATAATTGATATTGGCGTACTTTTTTAGAAAAGCAAAGGTAACAAGAGATAATAATAAGGCTAAACAAAATACTTAATGTCATACCATAGCCGATACCAACTAATCCTAATTTTGGTATACCGCATGTTCCAAAAAATAAGGTATAAAAAAATAAAATTTCTAATGGAACTCTAAAAAAACTTAAAAATAATACAAATTTGGTAATAGAAGTCCCAATCAAAAATTGTTCCATTACTATTAATAAATTTAATGGCAAAATACACCAAATTAATGAGTGAAAATATGGTATAGCTAATTCGATAATATCTGTATTTTGATTGGTTAAATATAATATTGTGGGTGCAAACCAAATTACTAACATCATAGGTATTGCAAGTATAAAAGCTAAAATAATTCCTTGATTAACCGCTATACTCATGCCTTGTCTATCATTTATTCCATGGCTATGAGCAACTAATACACTAATAGAACTGAGTGTTCCAAAAGATATAGATATTAAGGCAATATAAAAACTCCAAACTAAAACATTAGTTGCTAATTCTTTGTAGCCTAAATGAGCTATCATAATAGTAGTTATTACTCCACTTGAAGCATAAACTAATTGAGAAGCAATCAGAGGAAATGATAGGCTTAAGGATTCTTTTAATTCACAAACAATCAATTGCAATTTATTATTAACATTTAATTTAAACATTTTACACTTTTATCAATAAAAAATTTTGTTGTTTCATAAATTAATTTTTACCATACAAGATACTACCATATATTTTTTTATCTATGATTAATTTATACCAGCTAATTTGTAACAATAACACATGAGTGTTTTTGATGATGTTTATTAGAGTTTTTATAAAGTTCAATACTAGTAATAAAATCTTGAAATAAATTTTTAGCATCAGATGGTCCTGGACCAGCTTCTGGATGCCCTTGTAACCCAAATATCGGTAGATCTGTATGTATAAACCCTTGGAGTGAGCCGTCAAACAAAGAATAATGGGTGGGAATAATAGTATTTGGTAATGATTTATCAACAATAGTAAAATTATGATTTTGATTAGTAATTAAAATTTTCTTAGATTTACAGTCCTTAATTGGATGATTAATGCCATGATGTCCAAACAACATTTTAACAATTTTAGCTCCAAACGCTAGCGCTAATAATTGAAATCCCAAACAAATACCGAAAATTGGGATACCACTATGGATTAATTTTTTAATTATCATAATTTCTTTAACACATACGGTTGGATCTCCAGGACCATTAGATATGAGTATTCCGTCTAGTTTAATGGCCATTATATCATTGAATGCACTATTGTGCGGAAACATGGTAATTTTACAGTCTAATTTATGTAGCAAATTCAATATACTTCTTTTTACTCCAAAATCTATAATACCAATATGATAATTAGCATTTTTGTTCTTTAAATGTACTATAATTTTTACACCAACGTTTCTTACTAAGTTTGCATCTTTTAATTTATGAAAATTGCTTAGAGCTTTTAATGCCATGTTTTTATTTAGATTTCCTGCCATTATCGCCGCATTTAAACAACCATAATCCCTAATTTTTTTTGTTATGTATCTTGTATCAACACCTTGGATACCAATAACATTCTGTTGGTATAGAAAATTTTGTAGCAAATTATTTGCTTGCCAATTACTGGCATACGTAGATATTTCTTTAACTATTATTCCAGCAGCCCATATCCTGTCAGATTCAGAATCCGTTTGATTAACACCAACATTACCAATATGAGGATAAGTAAAATTAATAATCTGATTTTTATACGAAGGATCTGTAAGGATCTCTTGGTAGCCAGTCATTCCTGTATTAAATATTACTTCACCACAAACTAACCCTGGAACACCGATACTTTGTCCATACAAAATTTCTTTACCTAATACTAACATGGCTGGAAGCATTTTAGATCCAAATAAATTTTATAAATTATAGTAAGATACTATATCAAACAATTAGTGAAAACCATAAAGGTAAAAAAATTAATTATTATGAAATACCAACATATAAAAAGTGTACTTATTATTGGTTCTGGACCAATTACTGTTGGTCAAGCTTGTGAATTTGATTATGCTGGAACTCAAGCATGTAAAGCATTAAAAAGTGCTGGATATAAAGTTATTTTGTTAAACTCTAATCCTGCTACTATCATGACAGATCCAGAAATAGCAGATTCAGTTTATATTGATGCCATTAATTCTTATACCATTGACAAAATATTAAGAATAGAAAAACCAAATGCTTTACTAACTACAATGGGAGGGCAAACAGCCTTAAATTGTGCTATAGAACTTAACAAAAAAGGAATCTTAGCAAAACATAATGTAGATCTAATCGGAGCAGATCAACGAACAATTGAACAAGCAGAATCAAGGGATAAATTTAGACAAGCAATGTCGCATATCGGGCTAGCACTTCCTAAAGGTTATATTGTAACCAATATTAATGATGCTAAAAAATATCAACAACTTCTTGGTTTTCCGATTGTTGTAAGATCTTCTTATACATTAGGTGGCAGTGGAGGTGGTATTGCTGTTAATAAAGCAGATTTTTTGAAAATATGTCAGCGTGGTTTTACTGAATCAATAACACATGAAATCTTGCTAGAAGAATCCTTGTTGGGTTGGAAAGAATTTGAGTTAGAAGTTATAGTAGATCGAAATGATAATTGTATAGTAATTTGTACTATTGAAAATATCGATCCGATTGGTATTCATACTGGAGATTCAATTACAGTAGCTCCAGCTCAAACTTTAACTGATAAACAATATCAAAAAATGCGCGATGCTGCTATTTTAGCACTAAAAAAGATAGGGGTTAAAGCTGGTACAGCAAATGTGCAATTTGCAGTAGATCCTAAAACTGGTAAACAAGTTATTATAGAAATCAATCCAAGAGTGTCACGTTCATCAGCTTTAGCTTCCAAAGCAACTGGCTTTCCAATTGCTAAAGTTGCCGCACTATTAGCGGTTGGATTTACTTTAGATCAACTAACGAATAATATTATGGCAAAAGTAATGCCAAGTTTTTTCGAACCTACTATTGATTATGTAGTAACAAAAATTCCAAGATTTAATTTTGAAAAATTTCCTGAGCATCGTGCTGTTTTAACAACTCAAATGAAATCAATAGGCGAAGTTATGGCTATAGGAAGAACTTTTCAATCTTCCCTACAAAAAGCACTTAATAGCTTAGAAATTGGTATTAGTGGATTTAGTAATAAAAAAACTTTTATGCCAGTGTCTAATATAAAATCAATTAAAACCCAACTGAAGAATCCAGGATCATTACGAATATTATTTATTGCTGAAGCGTGTAGACTTGGTTTAACTATTCAGGAGATCCATAAAATAACAGCAATTGATCCTTGGTTTCTTTATCATATTAATAAATTAATCATACTTGAAATGGAAGTTAGTATAGTAAAGTTTAATAACTTAAATAAAACACAATTAATGTATTGGAAACAACAAGGATTTTCTGACTTACGTATTGCTGAATTATTACAAATATCAGAGAACTCCATTCGTAATAAAAGAATAAGATTTAATGTAAAACCCATATATAAAAGAATCGATAGTTGTGCTGCTGAATTTCTGTCAGATACAGCCTATTTATATTCTTCTTATGATTATGAGTGTGAAGCTAAACCTTCTGATAGTAATAAAAAAGTAATTATTTTAGGTAGTGGTGCAAATAGAATTGGCCAAGGAATAGAATTTGATTATTGCTGTGTAAAAGCACTACAAGCATTAAAAATATTTGGTTTTGAATCGATTATGATAAATTGTAATCCAGAAACAGTATCTACAGATTATGATGTAGCTGATAGATTATATTTTGAACCATTAACTTTAGAATCAGTTTTAGATATAGTAGAATTAGAAAAACCATTAGGCATAATTTTACAATTTGGTGGACAAACACCGTTAAAACTTGCAGGAGCCTTACATGCAGCAAAAATTAAAATTCTTGGTACACACTTTGAAACCATAGATGTTACTGAAGATAGAAAAAAGTTTGCTGCTGTTATTAATCAGCTACAGCTAAAGCAACCTAAAAATTCTTTTGCTTATTCTTTAAACAAAGCAAAACAAATTGCTAAAAATATTACATTTCCCTTAATAATTAGGCCATCTTATGTATTAGGTGGTAGCGCAATGAAAGTTATATATAATGAAAAAGAATTGACTAAATGTTGGCAAGTTATTCAACAACAAACCGAAAGTGATATTTTATTAGAAAAATACTTAAAAAATGCTGTAGAAGTTGATGTTGATTGTATTTGTGATAAAACTGGTGATTTTATTATATTAGGGATTATGGAACATATTGAACCAGCAGGTATACATTCTGGAGATTCATCATGCGTATTACCAGCTATTACTTTAAATAAAGAAGAAATTAAAGATATAGAAAATTATATAGCTAAAATCATTAAATATTTTCAACCAATAGGATTTATCAATGTTCAATTTGCTATATACAAAAATAATGTTTATATTTTAGAAGTAAATCCTAGGGCTTCTAGAAATATTCCATTTTTATCTAAAGCTCGTCATATGTCTTATGTTGAAATAGCAACTAAATGTTTAATGAATATAAATCTATCTGAACAAGAAATAAATCACACCGATCTTTCTTTAAAGCCATATTATTGTGTAAAACATCCTATAATTCCTTTTAATAAATTTTCTGGTGTAACTTTAAAATTAGGGCCAGAAATGCGTTCAACTGGAGAAGTTATGGGCATAGATACTAGTTTTTTAAAGGCCTATAAAAAATCTCACGAAAGTTTAAATAAGCTAGCTTTACTAAGTAATATCAATATTTTTATAGAATGTTCTTTGGAAGAAATACATATAATTATTAGCCAATTAAAAATGCTAAGAAATGATTCGGTACGAAAAATTAATATATATTGTTTTTCTTTGATAGCCACAATATTAACAGCAGCAGGTTTGAAAATAAATACTATTAATAAAACTCACAACTTACAATCATTATTTAGAAAACATAATTTAAACATGTTGGTAATGACTACAAATGGAGACAATACTAATCAAATAATAAATAATATTTCTGAGTATGCAATTAATGATAATATTGCTTATGCTTTAACTATAAATACAGCAAAAATGATGTTGAGTTCTTTGTTAATTTCTAATATATATAATACATTTTCAATACAAGAATGGCGAAATTATCTATGTTGATTATTAACATAATTACGATCAACAGACAAATAATCAAGAATTAACCAACGATAATCATCATTGCAATTTAAACAGGGCTTAAATTGTAACTCTTGTCGCAATAATTTTTTTTTCCAAGCAAGAATATCTTTCCAACTTGCATTAGCTACAGATCTAAAATAAGAATCTTCTTCTATATCATTCGAACACGCCATAATATTACCGTCAGTAGAAATAAAAGTAACAGCAGCATATATACCACAACTAGATTTAATAATTTCTTCGTATTTATTGGTAATATAATTTCCGCCACGATTATGAACACGACGTACATGAATATCAAATCCCCACTTATCGGCTAAGTCCATTACTATTGGTAAATCGACTTGATTTTCTTTAAATAGTACAAAATTTAATTGCACGCGTAAATTAAGTGGTCGGTTTAGAGCAAGATATCGTAAATTCCTGTCTAAAGTATTTTTGTATTTTGTAGATCCCATAATTAAGTTCAGGGAATTTGAACTGATCCCTGAATAGCTAATCTGAAACTGATCTACTCCAGATGTAATTAGTTGCTGTTGTCGCTGAGGAGTAAGTAAAATACCGTTGGTTATTATGCACGAAGATATATTGAGGGTTTTTAAAATCGAAATATATGTTGTCAAGTGTTTATTAATCAATGGTTCGCCCAATCCAGCAAACATGACCACAGCATTATTAGGTAGTAATTTAACAACAAGGTCGAAAATTTCAGGAGTCATTATTTTTGCGTGCCGACGCACTTTAGATCTTGGACAAAATGAGCAAGCAATATTACAGTTAGATGCTACCTCAATATCAAACAATGGATTATTGTCAAGTACCTTAAATGCGGAAGCACGAAGTTTGGTTAATGGGTAGCTTTTTATTGCTTTGACTTGAAAATCTACTTTTTTATAATAGTTCATTGTTTTGTTCTTCCAGACAGATCAAATGGACGCATACGATTACTCCATTTAATATTTTCTAGTGGTTGTTTTTGGTTTGGATGTTTAGAACTTAAGAAAGATTGGGTATCGTAAGTAACAGGTTGATGTTCTTCTTTTTTACGAAAGTTCATACCACAATTGTAGCAACTACCGCGAGGTTTATTGTTTAAAAAAGCTAAACGCATGTTTTTATATAAATCACTATTCCATATTAAAGAAAAATCTTTTTCAAATATATTACCAGCATTTTGTCCATTATGAGAATGACAACTATATACCTTACCATCATAGTCAATCCATGCTTCATGCCATGGAAGATGGCAGATCGTTGATTCAAAATCTGGCCGAATTTGTGTATTGACTAGAATAGGTTCCGCGAGTTGTAATTCAATATTATACAACTTTCCCAATTCAAGAGCTTTATCAAGTATGGGAATCCATATTTTCAGATCACCCATTAGCGATTCTTGGTCCATTTCTGGGGAAAATGAAAATAAATGATAAGCCTTAACACAATTAGCTCCCAAGTCACTAGCAAGTTTAATTAAATTTGGAAGTTCTAAATAATTAGTTCGCATTAAGGTCATTTGCAGTGCTAAGTTTACTTTGTTTGATGTTTTATTTTCATCAAGAGCTTTACGTAGTTTGATTATATTGTTACACACTATTTCAAATTTGGCTCCTCGACGTTTTTCTTCAAATGTTTTTTTTGATGCCCCATCAAAAGAAATTTTAATATCTCTAATAATAGGAACTATTTTGGCGATCCGTGGTTCATTGAGAAGGGTACCGTTGGTGGTTAAGTCAAGTAATACCCCATAATGTTCCATTTGTTCGCACATATAGTTAAACCAAGGACTTACTAGTGGCTCACCAATGTTAGTTGGATGTAGTTCAATGAGGGTAGGAAAAAGTTGCTCTACTACACGTTCAAAAATTTTTAATTGCATACTAATTTTTTTCTGTGAAGGAGAAATTTGGCATATAGGACAAGTTAAATTACACTTATCTGTAGTTTGCAAAATAATTTTTGATGGTAGTGACTTTAATTCTGTTGTACATGTTTCATATTCTTTACAGGCCTGCTCATAATTGGCAATTTTTATAGCCCTAAAATGGTTATTAGAATTTAGCATCTCAGGTATAATGTAATGATCCATGTACCACCACTAAATCTATGCCCATGTTTGAAGCAATATCTATTGCTTGTTGATGATAGTGAACTATAGGTTCTCCTTTTACATTAAAAGAAGTATTAATAACACCAGCAATGTTATATTCAGTATCTAAAATCTGTAATATCTTATAAAGAAAAATATTTCCAGGAGTATCATATACAATTTGGGCACGCAAAGTTCCATCTACATGTAATGCCCCAATAAATTTTTCTTGCCATTTAGGCTCAACAACATAACTACCTAACATATATTGTGCTAATTTTGAATGTATTATTTCTGGCTTTAAAGCATTGATAGCAACATTTGGTAGTAATGCTGGTGCTACAGGTCGATACCATTCTCGTTTCTTTATTTGTTCACTTACCTTAATTTTTAGATTGATATTATCAGGACGAGCTAAAATACTTCGGTGTCCAAGTGCTCTAGGACCTATTTCTGAACCACCAATGCATAGAGCAACTATCTTTTCATTAGCAATAGCTTTAGCAACTTCATAAACAGTATCTAAAGATATTGGTGTATTAGGAACATCAAAATAATTAACAAATGGTTCATGATGATAAATTTCATTACCATTAATGTATTCAATCCAAGCAGCCGCTCCAAAAGAAAGTCCGCTGTCATTAGCACATGGTGGAATAAAAATATTACCATAGCCAAATGTTTGTTCTAGCAAAACATTAGTAGGTATATTAAGTGCCCCACCACCAGCATATACCAGATATTTAGCGTTAATCTGATTTTTAAAATTACAAATGTTTTTAAAAATATTGTCTTCAAAATTTTTTTGTATACATGCAGCTAATGTTTGGGTTAAAGGATCTTTAAGATTATTAAAGTTAACATGTTTACCAGTAACTTGATTAAGATCTTGAATCATGGTTTTTTTGTTCCACTCATCACCCAAATAAAATCGTTTATTTACCAGATGTTGGTACCAAATAGGATTTGGTTGACCATAAGCAGCAAATCCCATTAATTTTCCTGGCATTGCTAAATGTTCATCGGTGCTTAAACCTAATATTGTTTTTCCTAATAGACCAATATTGAAATTATTAACTGGATCTTTTAAATCATTCCAAGAAGCATGTAAAAGGTGAGGTTTATTTTCATTTATTTGCCAAAAAGAGCATGATGAACTAGAAGCTCCACCATCTACATGTACCAACAGTTGTTGTTCATTGAATTTTAATCCAAAAGGTAATGCAGAAGCTATATGTGCAAATTCATGACACATTATCCAACCATCATAATTTTTCAACTTTCCATCTCTAAACCATAATACTCGAGCAGGGGTTAATATTTTACCTATAGATAATTTTTCTATTGGTTCAATTCTAAAAAATCCATCGTCTGAAACAAAACTATCGCCTATAAAACTATTTACCGCAACAAACCTTACTGGTTCATCAATGCTAACCCATTTATTAAGGATGTTAGTGATAAATTTCTCTAATCTTTGATCATATTTTATTCCAGAATAACGCTCCAATGTTATTGTAGAAATAACACGCCCATTGCGCATGAATGTTATAGAGTGATCATGAACAAAATTAGGGCTATTATTAGTTATGTTAACATCTCTTATCCCGTATATACCAATAGTTAACATATTGAAAGCTCGGTAATTTTATTATTACGATGAATTGATAACGATAACTGTTGATTAACAACAATTACAGCACCATCTAATGGTGCAAGCCATTTATTTTGGAAACATTCTCCAGTCCAGGCCGCTAGAAGAGGAATTAAAATAGCATCGTGAGAAATCATCACACCTAACCCTATCTTAGAATCTAATAATTTTCTTAAATGTTCAACGAATAATTTAGCACCTTCTTGAGAAGAACGTATCCCGTTAAAACTTTCTCCTGCAGCAAGTTTTTTTACTAAACATTCTGTACCTAGTGTTGCAAAGAGATGTTGCCCAGCTTTACGGTCAACTACAAATGGTCCAGGATTTCCAAGTAAATTATTTTTACTTGATGGTAATTCAGCAAGCAGTGCACCTACCATAAATTGTTCGACAGTCCGTTGAGCACGCAATAATGGACTATAGTGTGCCCATGTTAAACGTCCTCTCAATCGTTGCCCAAAAGCAACTGCTTGTGCATAACCGAAAGGTGTAAGATCAGTTTCTATACCGTCATCTCCTGGAGCTATTGGTTGTCGTTCTGCATGACGTAAAAGTAAAACTGCAGGTAGATCGGAAGGTAAAGAATCTATTTCAGTTAATAAGTGTTCTGGAAGATTAAAAGTCATTAAAAACCCTCCTTTATATATTTATTCCCCAAAATTTTAAAAGTTCATTACGATCAGCATTTGATAAAGGTTGGGTCGGTTTAATAGAATTAGCCAAAACCAATACTTTTGCATAATGTTCTAATCCTTCTATACGCAAAAAAGTATTCCATATGGTGTCAGACCATGCTACTACACCGTGACGAGGAATAATCGCCCAATTATATTTTTCAATATAAGGTTCTAAAACTTCTGCTGACTGTTCTGATGATATTCTAGCATATTTGGTAGTAGGAACAGGAGCAACTGTAAGATAAGTTTGATGTAGATCTATTTCAGCAAGAGAGGCTGCTAATGCGTATGGGCTATGAGTATGAATTATACAACGTATATCTGCACGGTTTTTAAAAATTTTTATGTGTAATCTATATTCAGAGGTTGGTTGGCTATTACCACGCAGCAATTTTCCATCAAGATCAGCTATAATTAAAGACTCCGGAGACATAAAACCTTTATGGATACCTGTTGGAGTTAAGAGGATAGAGTTATCAGACAGACGATAAGATAAATTACCATCTATCGATGAGTTATACCCACGGTCGTACATTAATCGAGCAATTCTAACTAGCTCTAGACGTGATTGATCCTCTTCTTGTTCTAATAATTTTTTTTCATCCCGTACTTCATTTATGTCCATAAGTTATCCCCCATCACAATAAAGCTTTTAAGGCCAATTAAATTTTATATGACACTATAATATTTTCTATATAGTGTTTACCATAATAAAAATTTAACATCTTAACGGTACTGAAAAGTATTAATAATGATGCTACCAGAGAATTATTAGTGAGTAAAGCGAGAATTTTAGATTTGAGTAAGTATTCGATAAGACTCTAGGATATTAAGTATTTTGATTATATTGATCAACAAAATTTGATTTACTATTAGCAATTATATTTATTACTTTGTCTAATAATATTGTTAAAAATTTGAAAACACTTAATCTTCTCAACATGATAATTTTCAGCAATTTTGAATTTGACTGATCGTCAATTACGAGATTGGTTAATTGGATAGTAAATTATAAATTTGGCAACAATAACAATACAAGGTAAAAAATAAATTATTAATCATAAATTTGATATTTTATGGGGAGCTTGGTTCTGGATCATATCTACATACTAATATTGCTTTATTCAGTATTGCGATTTTTAAAATTATTCAGTACATTAAAGGTAAAGGAGAAAAATACTATAAAAAGATGATTTTAAAATCATCTGAGCTGCAAGTGTATACAAAACTACGGACCAAAGCTGGTAGTAGTTTATTAATTAAAATTAATAAACTACTGAACTATTGATTTTATAAGTTTTGTTAGTGATATTATGAATAATTTGCAATTAAATTGTATGAAAATTCTATTTTATTTATTATTTACCATACCTTTATTAAGTTTTGGTAGCGAAAAATTAAATTGGGTTGATTTACCTTGCGATATTTTAACAGATATACTTTATGAATATGATCTAAATTTTGATAAATTAAATGAACTTACCCAAAAATATCATCTTATAGATAAGACTGATTGGAGTCAGCTTGATAAGAGAATCAATGCATTACAAGAAATTACAAGGTATTGTAATGAAATCAAACCTAAAATAAAAGACAAATATTTATTTAATACTGTAAATAAATATTTGAGTATAGCAACAGAAAAAGCTAACTATTTACAAAAATTAAAAGAATTAAAACAATATAAGTATAGAAAAATGAAAGCAGATATTTTTAATTTGAATACTATTACAGATTCATATATCCCACTTTTACTTAATAATGAGCGTAAATTAGAATACAAAAGTCAAGAATTTTGGGGTCAATATTTTATTGAAGCAATAGATCCATGTCATAGACGTCAATTAATCTCTTATTATGATGTGTGGTTAAAAAAATGTAAAAAATGTGAATTATTGGATTTTTTTATATGGCTTGAAGATCAAAATGTTTCAATTTTTTTGCCAACTATTAATTTATTATCAGAACAAGAATTGAAAAAATATAGGGTTTTAATAAAAAACGGTAAATTTTATTCAGTAGATGGCAAATTAATAACTACTACAGAACATTCTATCAATCCATACTACTTTAAAAATCAAAAATTTATTACTGCAGTTAATTTTAAAAAAGAACCTATATTTATAATTGATGTCAATCAACACGTGTTTTTAACATATAGTGATGAAAATAATGCTCATGTTACATTAAGTCATTACTTACCATTAATTGGTAGTGGTAAGCTTTATTTACGTAATGGTGAGGTAAAAAAAATTTCATTTGAAAGTGGTCATTATCTTCCTAAAATGGAACACTTTATTCAGACAATACGGTTTTTCGAAGATAATGGTGTTCATTTGGATAATAATGTAGATGTTATTTATTACATAAAATATAAAGATTATACTAATAAGTTAAGAGAGATTAAACAGAAATATATGAGCTAAAATTTGATTTAATTGTTTGAAAATTTATATATTATTATTAATTTTATAATAAGGTGATCAATGTCAAAAAATAAAATTTTAATTACTGGTTCTAAGGGATTAATCGGTTCGGCATTAAAAAAACGATTACATACTTTTGATCTTCACGTTAAAGGTATAGACAACTCTTATCCTATCAATCATTTAGAATATGGGGATATTCAAGATATAGAGTTGCTAAAAAAATTAGTTTATGAATGTTCAGGGATCATCCATTTAGCTGGAATATCTCGGGTAATTACTGGAGAAACAAATCCATCACTTTGTTGGAGTCTTAATGTGGACAGTACTAAAAAGTTACTTGAAATTGCTAAAAATTCGCCTAGTAATCCTTGGGTAATTTATGCAAGTAGTCGAGAAGTTTATGGTCAACAAGAAAAATTACCAGTAAAAGAAAATGCTTCTTTACTTCCTTTAAATGTCTATGCTAAATCTAAATTGGCTGCTGAAAAATTAATGTTAAGTTATAGAAAAACAGGACTACAAGTGGCCGTCATCCGTTTTTCGAATGTCTATGGCTCTCCATATGATCATTCTGACCGGGTTATTCCAGCTTTTTGTAAAGCAGCTGCCTTTGGTGGAATCATTCGTATAGATGGCGCTCATAATACCTTTGATTTTACTTATATTGATGACGTTATTACGGGTGTTGTAAAAGTTATTAATAAATTACAGAGTGGGTGTTTTGATTTGCCAATACTCCATTTTAGCAGCGGTCAAAGCACTACTTTATTACAAGTAGCTACATTAGCAAAAAGTATTAGTGATCAGAAAATAGAATTTTTACACACACCTTCTCGTTCTTTTGATGTTAGTACGTTTTGTGGTGATCCTTCTTTGGCCAATAAAGTATTGGATTGGCGGACAAAAATTAACATTAAAGAAGGTATATCCAGATTAGTTAAGGATTTTAAGATAGAAATGTTTCATTATAATTCTTTGTCATCCTGTAGTATATGAAAATATTGAAAATTATACATGGTTATCCGCCACTTTATAATGCTGGTTCGGAAGTTTATAGTCAATTGCTTTGTCATGGTTTGGCTCTAAATCATGAAGTTCATGTATTTACGAGAGAAGAAAATTCTTTTGCTAAAGATTTCTCTTTGAGACAATCACAAGATCCAGTTAATTCTGAGATTACATTACATATTATTAATATACCAGTTGAAAAATTTCGTTATCGTTATCAACATGATCAAGTAGATCAAATTTTTATAAAAATCTTACTTCAAATAAAGCCTGATGTTGTACATATTGGTCATTTAAACCATTTATCTACTGGTTTGATATTTGAGATTGCTAAACATAATATTCCTATTGTTTATACTTTACATGATTATTGGTTAATGTGCCCGCGCGGACAATTTATTCAAAGAAATTCTTTAAATAAAGAAGATTTATGGGCTCTTTGTGATGGACAAAATAATAAAAAATGTGCTACACAATGTTATGCTGGTTATTTTTCTGGAGCTTCTAATGAAATACCTATCGATATAGCTTACTGGGAAGATTGGGTAAACCGAAGAATGGTGAATATACGTAAGATTACTCAACACATTGATTGTTTTATTGCACCATCATATTATCTTTATAATCGATATGTTCAGGAATTTAATTTACCTAAAAATAAAATAATTTATTTAGATTACGGTTTTGATTTACAACGTTTCAAAAATCGTAAACGAATATTAAACGATCCGTTTACATTTGGCTATATTGGAACCCATATACCGGCTAAAGGGATCCAAATTTTAATTTCTGCATTTGCGTTATTAAAAGGTAATAGTAAACTTAGGATCTGGGGTCGTCATAGATCACAAAGTACAGATGGATTGTATGCAATTGCATCTAACTTACCTTTAGTAATACAAAAACGTATTGAGTGGTTACATGAATATAGTAATGAACACATTATTAGAGATGTGTTTAATTACTTAGATTGTGTTGTTGTGCCATCTATTTGGGTAGAAAATTCTCCTCTAGTTATTCATGAATCTTTACAAGTTAGGATCCCTGTAATTACAGCTAATGTAGGCGGTATGGCAGAATATATACGTCATGAAGAGAATGGTTTGTTATTTAAACATCGTTGTATTTCTAGTCTAGCATGCCAAATGCAACGATTGGCTGATAACCCTAGATTTGCTGAGCAATTAGGGGTTAGAGGTTACTTACAATCAGATAACGGTGATATTCCTAGCTTAACTGTACATACTGCAGCTATTGAAGATATTTATCATAATTTATTACGTTAAAATGGTTAATTTAAACTAAAATTTATGAACGAGGTTATTTGTGAAAAATCGACGAGGTCCTTGGCGTATTACTTTTGATACTAATCCTGATGATTGTAATCTAAGTTGTATTATGTGCGAAGATCACTCTCTATATAGTACAACACAGAAAGATCGAATTGCTTCTGGTATCGGTAAGCGACGTATGGATGTTGATTTAATTAGGAGGATTTTAGCTGAAACCAGAGGAAGTTCTATCCGTGAAATTATCCCATCGACCATGGGTGAACCATTGCTTTATAAACATTTTGAAGAAATAATTGAGCTTTGTAAAAGCTATAATCTTAAGTTAAATTTAACCACTAATGGTACATTTCCACGAAGAGGCGTAGAAGCTTGGGCAAAGTTAATTGTTCCTGTCACTTCTGATACCAAAATTTCTTGGAATGGTGCTAGTAAAATAGTACAAGAAAAAATTATGTTAGGCACCAAATGGGAAAAAGTTCTTGATAATATTAAAAAATTTATCTCTATTCGTAATGAAATGTTTAAATTAAACGATCATTATTGCAAAGTAACGCTACAACTAACTTTCCTAGAAACAAATATTCATGAATTAGCTGATATCGTACAACTTGGAATTAATTTAGGAATTGATCGTATTAAAGGACATCATTTATGGGCACATTTTGATGAAATTAAGCAATTATCTATGCGTAGAAATAAAGAAGCAATTTCACGTTGGAATAAGGCAGTAATCCAGGCTAAGAATATAGTTAATAATAAGCTATTACCGAATGGTAAATTTATTAAATTGGAGAATATCTATTTATTAGATGAACATGCAGATCAGGATTTAATATCTGGCGGTGAATGTCCATTTTTAGGGAAGGAAGCTTGGGTTGCAACCAATGGTAGATTTAGCCCATGTTGTGCTCCTGATAAGGAGAGACGCAAGCTGGGAGATTTTGGGAGTCTAGTTAATAAAACTTTAGATGAAATTTGGAATAGTTCTCAATATCAATCTCTTTGCAAAAATTATATACAACACGATGTGTGCAAAAGTTGCAATATGAGAAAAACGATGAATATTACAGATGATGGTGTCAAAAATAAAGTCGCGGGTGAAATTTTATGAATGATCAAATAATTTGGCAAAACATTAGAGTATCACCCTGTGAGACTTTCCATTTATATAATGGTAAACCATTATATAGTCAACGTTATTGCCATGTTATGAAGTATCACAATCCTGGATTAGCGTCAGCAAAAAATGATGTTCATGCATTTCATGTTAATATTAAAGGGTTACCAGCTTATTCTAATAGATTTATTGAAACATTTGGTTTTTATGAGTATTTAGCAGCAGTTAAAAATGAAGAAGGTTGGTTTCATATTACACCTAAAGGTAAAGCTATTTATTCAACGCGTTATAAATGGTGTGGTAATTTTCAAGAAGGGTTTTGTCCAGTTAAAGATCAAATTGGCTATTATTTTCATATCAATTCTGAAGGTAAAAAAAGTTATCTAGAAAAATATAATTATGTTGGAGATTTTAAAGAAGGAATTGCTGTTGTTTGTAATGAGTTGGGATTGCATACTCATATAGATTATAATGGAAACTTTATTCATGAAAAATGGTTCATAGATTTGGATGTTTTTCATAAAGGTTTTGCAAGAGCTAAAAATGAAGAAGGTTGGCTTCATATAAATAAAAATGGTAAACCTATCTATGATGAACTTTACCTAATGATCGAACCTTTTTATAATGGTATAGCGCGTGTAGAAACTAAATATAAAGAATTACTTTTAATAACCCAAAGTGGAGATAAAGTTTGTACTTTACGCAAAGCATTTAAACGATAGGACGAGTATTTCTTCGCAAATTGGCTCCAACTTGATGATATGGAATGCTAGTGATATGAACGTTGTCAGCTAATGCCCAAGCTAACCAATCGGCACCTCTATCAGAAATATTATTATTACTTAAATTTAAAGATTTAATAGCAGCATTATCTTTATATATGGACATAGCTAACTTCTTAATATCACAGTCATTTAAAATTTTATTACTTAAATCAAGATTTTTGGTTTGTTGTGTTCGTATTACAGTTCTAGAAGTATAAGAAAAACTACCAGAACTAGAATCAGAAAAACTACTTGCAGGTAGTTTTGGTTTAAGTTCCGTTGATGTAATTTTACATACAGGGTACGTTGTAATGTCTTGTCTATTTTGTATTTGTGAAGTACATGAGGTAGCCCTACTTTTATTTGATGAAAATAGCTGTCCCATTTAAGACTCACTACTACTACAAAAATTAATCATAACCTTCCATTAATGCTTAACATTTTATTAAAAAAATCTTAAAAATTAATAGTAAAAAATACTATCAAATTAACTATTACTACCTACAAAAACTTATTTAAATTTATCAATAATTTTTTTTAGTTAATTAATTATTTTTATAATTTTTAAAAAAAACGTAATAATATCAACCTATAAATTTATTTTTACTATAATTTCACTATTAATGCAACATCCATGTTGAGTGTGTGTCAAACCAAAATGAAAATGTCCAAAACATCTTCGCCAAGAGTGCAACAGCTTTAAAAATGCTTTTTCTGTAAATTTATCTAATCCAACCATTACCATTCAGGAAAAATTTTGTAAATTTTTGGTGTTATAGTGGTGTTCAATAAACGAAGGTTTTCTTTTCATCGCTATCCATCAATCTTAGATTTAAATAGTTCACAATTTACTTTTAGTTTACCATACGGTATTACAGGAATTAATTCTTTACCATGTCCAGTTTTTAATTCTACTAATCCATATTGTTGCAATGTTTTTAAAGTTCTAGATAAGTTACTTTTTTGTCGCCCAGATATAGCTGCTAATTCCTTGATGTTTTTCGGCTCCTTTTTAGCAATAATTTCTAATAGTACTTTATTTTTAGTAGATAACACTTGTGCTAATGATTCTATAGAAGAAAACCAAACTTTAGGATCACGTTTAGTAACTTTTAGTTCTCCTTTAGCAACAGCCATTGTCATTGCTTTAATTTGTTTGTATGAAGCTATGCCGATAGTTAATGTTTTCATTTAATTAATCCTCCTTTTTAAAATTAGATCTACATCTTTCCAAAAATCGGCTAGTAATTGCTCGGCATTTTGGTAGGTGTATCTAATAATTCTCGCACCCTTATGCTTATGATCAGCTGGAACGTCAATGTTAGTTTTTGGTATTCTGTGAGCATTATCGTAGCCAAGCAATCGCTGACCATCAGGATCATGTAATGTTAACGAATACTTTATGCCATAAGGTTTATTGTGAGTTGGAGTTTTAATTTTTATAGCATTCATTTTAACCCATAACCCTTGCCCAACTTCCACAATCATGCCATCCAAATCTAATAACGTTTCTAAAGTATAATCATGGTTATAATCACTCATATTTAGTTAAGTATAGCACAAGTTATCATCGAATGATAACCTTTTTGTTAGTTTTCAATAAATCAATTACAATAGTATAATAACTCAATCAGGTTAATCGCTTTTGTTGACATTGATTAATAGATGTCTAGTTGAACAATATTTGCTAATATTAATACTTAAATTTTATTAAAAAATATCATGAATTTGGTTTGTTTGTAGTGTTGATCCAAAAAAGATTTAAGTAGTATAAATGGTTATAAGGAACGTATAAAAATCAAAAAAAGGGAAACAATTAACAATGGTTACATTGATTACACGAAAAATCGCACTTCAGATAATACGCGTACTATGAAATGAAACTGGCTTAATCCTCCCTTCTATCATTCAATTGCTTAATTTCAGCTTCAGATAATCCAGTAAATTCTGAGATTTCTTCTAATGATTTGCCTTTTTGTAACATTTTAATAGCTATAGCTTTGGCTTTCTTTATTTCACCTTCAAATACTCCCTCAGTTTTGCCTTCATCATATTTTTGATCCATAGCAGCTTCATAATCCATTGCTTTTTTAGTGGCAGCTTCATAGTCTTGTAATTCTTTTTCATCCCAATAAAAATGATCCAGCTCTTCATAGGCTTTCTTTATAATTGGATCTTTACCTATAATCTTGTTTAAGTCTTCTTGACTAGTTTCTTCGGCATGTTTGAAAAAATAAGCCCATTTTTGGATCATGGTTTTTAATTGATCTATAGGTACATTAAATTTTCCTAATTCTAAAAAGGTATATGAAAATTCTTTTAGGTCATTTTCATAACTATCTCGATCTAAAGTAACGTGATCAGATTTATAGTTTGCTTTATCTGGAAACATAGTAAAATCAGCTATTGCTAAAAAGATGATCTCTTTTAAATCCTTGTATTTACCTCCTACTCCAAGTTGTGAACAATATGCTTTGGCTGCATAATATTGAGATCTTTTTATAAATCCTTTTTCTTTAGTTATTTGCATTTCAACTATGTATGAGTTGTTAAAATCATCTTTGCACATAATATCAACAATACTAGTTTTTTTCGCAGCTATTATTGGATCTTGAATAGTATTTAAAAATTGTACTTCAGTAATTGGCTTCCTTTCTTTAAACTTTAACATGTCGTTTAAAAAATGAATTAAAATATCTTTATTTTTGTTGCTACCGAAAATTTTTCTAAATGCTATATCATTTTTTGGATCAAGAAATTTAGTTAACATTTTATTAGCGTCCTATTAGTTCGATCTTAAATGCTTATTAAATATATCATTTTCATTATAAATATAAGTTATACAACATCCACCCTGCTTTTGAATGATCCACAAATTAATCAAGTTACACAACATACCCTCGATTTTAAATGGGCTCCTTTTAGAACCCAGAAGTAATGATAGACTACCTATCATATTTAAAAATAGACTTTATTGATAGTATTTTTACAAGGTTTTTATATCAATCAATAGGGCAAGCCCTATTGATAGGCTGGTCTAGAAGTTAATTTGCTAGCACCCAATCCCTTTTGGACCCCGTTATGCAGCAGTATCACCCATGTTATTGTATATTTATTTAAGATGGTATCCTAAATATGTAAAAATGATGGGTTTTTCAACAGGCCCGCTCGTTTACGAGAGACTATAGTCTCTCGGGTATTACCATAATTTGAATAGCACCATTTTTTATGGATACGTCAATGGGGTTGTCTTAATAGGATGATGATGGTTTTGTGTATGGCATCCTGGTGCATCTTGCGGACGTTCGTTCCCCCACATACCAGTTGCTACACTATTGCTCCATTGGCTTACCTTTTGTCCGAACTGTACTAAAGTATCTATCTGTGTTTGTAAAGGTTGGATATTCGGAATAGGAGGAATAACAGGAATATGGATTTCATCAATTCGTTTCCCTAAGGCTTTATCAGCTTTGTCTAAAGTTTCAACGGCTTTAACTCTAGCATCTTTTTCATCTTTATCGGCTTTGTCTAAAGTTTCAACGGCTTTAACTCTAGCATCTTTTTCATCTTTATCGGCTTTTTTCCTTTCATTTTCTTCTTTTTCGGCTCTTTCCTTGCTAAGTTTTTCATTGTTATTAATGTGCTCTTCTAAGGCTTTTTCTAATGCCAGAGCTCTGGCTCTTTCTTGTTTAAGGTCATGTTCCAACTGTTGAATACGTTTTAGCATTTTTTCTTCCTCCTGTTGTATTTCTGTAAGTTTTTTTTCAATGTAATTGCTTATATCTCGTAAAATAATTTTCCAGTCTGAAATTGCAGGGATAATGTGATGATCAATTCCTTCAAGAACCGTTAAACACCTTCTATACTCAGAAATTTTCTTGAAATCAGAATTCTCGAATACTGAACAAACTCTGGTTAAAAATATTCCATAATTATTTTCCTTAATAATACCCTTAATGTCATCATTAAACTTTTCTAATCTATTTCTTAACTGTTCTATAGGATCGTCTGATTCTGCTGTTTCAAACAATGCTTTAATGTCAGGTATAAATATATTACTTTTTATTTTTTCCATTTCTTTACTAATACCGACGTTTAATTGATTAACATGTTTCAATATGTGATCTCTATACCCCGCTGAGATACTAATACCTACTTTACTATCTGTAATGTCAAAATGTATACTTTTATCCAGGTTTTCTAAAATCTTAGCTTTATTATTAGACTTCGTTTCTTTTTCAGATAGTTTATCGTCAAGATATATTTTTTTATCACTGTCCTCAGGAATATCGTTAAGCGATACTCCTGAGCTATGAAAAACACCTACTCGTTCTTTTAATGCACTAAGCAATGCACTTTGCGTATCTTTCTCTTGTCCTGTTAAAAGCCTTATAGCCTCATCTAGTTGAAGTTGGACTCCGCGCGATGTTCGTCCTGGCTCTACATTGGTCGCCACAAAAGATAATCCTTTTGTAATTCTTTCTATATTTGACTTCCCGAACATCACCTCTAAATCACGCGCCACTTCCATAAAAAAAGTTGCTCTTGCCTCAGAATCTTTCGTAACAATCATTATTCTAACATTGCTGTATCGTTGAAATAATTCTTTAATACAAAAAGCATAACCAATTTCTCTGATATATGATCTATTGTCTCTAAAACCAGCACAATCAAAATATTTTATACCATCAATTGTACGAGAATTTAAACTTGTCTCAGATGCCCCCAAATGCCCTATAGGAACGACATCTTTCCCTTCTGCTCCAATCCCTATTCTTTCCATATCAATATTATCCTTATCACGTATACGAAACGCATATAAGGACGCGCCACCCAACCAATTAAGCAAGGTACTTTTACCGTGACCAGTTTGACCAAGAATTATTACTACTTGGTCGGTTTCTTTTGCAGATTGAATTGTATTAAAATTCTCTTTAAGAATATCATCAGTTTCTTTAATTTCTTGAGCTATTTTGTCTAATTTTCCGTTGCTATCAGGCATAGTTTTTACCTCTCTCTTTAAGTTGGAATTAATTAAAATTTACCTACATGCTATATACTATACCTTTGTCTTGGTGAATTATGCATATTGCTATGTGGTTGTGTCGTTTCAGCTTCTCCTTTCAATAGCCTCCTTCTATTAGCAGCAATATTTGTATCTCTCAAATTTTCTATGTTATCGACTAATGATTTATAATGACTTCCATTATATTCAAGAAAAACAGTGCCTATTGGATTAGCGTGGACATAACGCGTTACCCCTCCGTTTGGTGTTAATAGAATAACATTTATTTGAAGCACATTCTTAATGGCCGCAATTACGGTACCATCGCCCCATGTACCCCACTGATTCATGTTTGCTAAATACATATCAATGTTTCCATTTGCATCTATATTGAGCTGTGGTTCGTATTGTTCTCTATTGAGGTCAACATACCTAACGATTTTTCTTCTTAAAATCATATGTAGTTCCTCGCTAGCAACATCATGCCCAGTTAACCCAGCTAATATTTCGTGGGTACAATTAATTTCGTTTCTTCTTGCCTGAACTTGATGAATAACAGCGTGAAATAAACAATTACCATCTTCTGGTACATTTACACAATTAAATCCATATTGTCTTGTTGCAACTTCATCTGGAAATTCTTTCTTTGAAACTTTTTTGGCATTTTGATACATCCAATCAAAGTTGTTTGGAATAACTGTTATGTAGTCAGGTTCAGGCTGGCCAGTCCCAATTGTATATTTATTCTCGCGATAAAGAATATATTCTTTCGCTTGTTTTAGCCCATGATATAAGACAGTTAAACTTGCTGGCCCTATGTTAAAATCTATATATAGATTTGAAACATTTGGCTGTATCCTTCTAATAACATCTTCTTTTTTACGTCCATCAATAATTTCACTCCCATCAGAAATAACCCTACATTTTCCATTTTTTAATTCATCAAATAATTTTTGAAGTTGTTCTGCTTTTAAATTACAGCTTGTTAATTTAATTGTTTGCAGATTGGGTAAAGATTGTATTAAACAAGAGATATCGTCTAAGGTAAAGTGTTCGAAATTAACATTGTCAAATTCTATTTCTTCTATACCATTTAGTAGCATAATGATAAGGATTGTAGGTTCAACTTGACAATTAGTTAATCTAACTCTTTTTACCGGGTAATAATGCAAAAATTCTGTCCATCCCTTTACATGCTCATTAGTTATCGGCAACCCATTAAACTCTAGAGAACTTAGCATAATATCAATGGATTGCGTAAATTGTTGTGCAATACACGGTATATGGGACAAAATGCTATCATCTTTATCTATTTTAAAATAGTCGTTGCTATAACGCAATTTTTTATATCTTTCTTCTAACTTATGATGATAATCTAACACTGCTTTATTCCATTGGGTTCTTTTTAAAACTAAATTTTTTAATGTTTCTATTGCTTGTTTATATTGCTGTAATCGTTCTAACAGTGAGGAGGTTTGTTTTGTTGATGGTCGTAAGTAGTCTATTAAGTCGTCTTTAAAATATAAAATTTCAGCAAATTCCACCAATCTTTTATTGGATTCTAGTTTATTATCATAAATCATTAGTATGAAAGTTTTTATTGTTGCTGCGAAAGCATCTAACTTATCTAACATAACATGTAAATTACCTCTAATACTTTCAGAGGTAACCCAATTGAAAATCTCTTGTTCAGTTAGACCTTCTCTACTCTTGGTTATGATTAGTTCTTCTAATTCTGCAAGTCCTTTAAAGTTTTCTTCAGGCAAACCTTTTATATACCCATTAAAGAGAAACTGAAATAAAGGTTCGCTTCCACTTATTTCATACAAAATATTTTTAAACTTAATTAAATCTTTTTGTAGTTTATTTATATAGTCAATCTTTTTGGAAAATTCATTGGCAGCCATTTGTGTTTGCGGATTTAAAATTAAATATAGATAGGTTGCTATTCCATCAGCCCATGCATTCAAATGAAAACTTTTAAAACCTTGATCTTCGTATGCTTTTGTACATTTCCCAAATTTACTAGCAATTTGCAATAACAAGCTAACATTACTTTGCCATATTTCATGGCCATCTTTATGGCTTGTATTTATTATAAGCTTGTCGCGTATGTATTGAACTAAGTTTGAATCAGTAAAAGAAGCAATATCTTTTAAAGAAAAACATCCTGTCATTATATCTTGTCTAACAAAATTATCTATCCAATTACTTACTCCGTTATAATAAGTGCTATACTCTTCTTGTTTCATATCAACTTCAAATCGTTCATTATACTTTACAATGTTGGTTTTGGTTTCTTCATACGTTTGTTTATAGAGTGCTTCTAACCACCTCAACACTTCACCTTGAAACAATCTATTACTAATATTTAAACATAGTTGTTGATATTGTTTAAACTTTATGTTGCGGGAAAAACCAGGAAATTTACATTTAAATAAAAATTTATAAAGTTCCATCTGACTGATTTGAAATAACCCAGCATTTAATAATTGCATAGGATGATTTGTTAATTGTTCAGTTTTTAATATAGATATTTTTTTAATGGATCCATAGGTGAATCTATCGTGTCGTAATAGACAGCCTGGGATGACTGGAGTAGATATGTCTGCTCCAGTGATGAATTCTTGAAATTTCTCTTTAATTTTTTGGCTAGTAATTAAGGATATCGAATCTGAATTTTTACAAATCAACTTTAGATATTGTCGTATTAATAACGCGTTATAATCTAATTCGTTAAACAATGTTCTTAAATCTGTTAGCAATGGCTGCCCTGTTTGAGCAACAACATTTTCTCCAGGAACTTTAAATGTAGTATCATCATACTTTAATATACTTTCAACAATATTCTTTCTTTTTAGTAACCAATAGCTATTTAATTCCATTCTTTCTTGTTGTTCTATTAATTGTCGTATAAATTCAGATTTAGGTGATTCTTGAAGTAAATCAACATTTAAGTTGAGCTGTGATTGAGGATTTTGAGATTGTTCATTTATACGATTTAATGCGGTCTTTAGTTTAACATTACAATAAGCAATATATCTTTCTAATTGTTCTTTAATACTCTTAAATGATTGTTGATATTTTTCAAAAAGCTTATCCCAAAATAAGCTGTCTTCACTTATTTGATCTAAAAATTGCAACCCTTGTTTCCCGACATCTTTGATTTCTTGATTGGTTTTTGCTTCATTTGGATCATCTATCCAAGGAAAATCACGACCCAACTTGGCATAACAACTAGCAGCCTGATACCAATACAAAGGATTAGGTATGATTCTTATTTCGTATTTATCATCCTCCCTTACAGCATTCGCTTGCATAGCTAAATACCACAATTGACTGTTACAGGTGGTTTCTTCTAAAAACCGTATTCGAGTCTCTAATGGCGGATTATTCTGCCAAACCTGTACACCATTTAACCATGAACCGTTTTCGCTAGTACTAGTAGTATAATTACATAACCAGCTCCTTAATTCTTGTTTAAACTTTTTAATAGCGTCATCCTTAGTACCTTGATCAATATTTCTAACGTCGATTATAAGCTTCTCAAAATCTTTAATAACTAAAGATACTTGAGTCACTTGAATTAGCTTTTGCATAAATTGTATATGTGCATTGATCTCTTTTAAATCATGTGTTATTTCTACTCTAAAACTACCTATTTGATTGCTAAGCTGGTTACTAATATTTGCAAAACCATGAACCATAATATTTAACAACATTTGTTGTTGCTTAAAGTTAACCTCAAAATAACGATCTATTTTTTTCTCTAGACTAACTAATTGTTTGGAAAGTTCGGCTATCTGTTGAAGTATAATTTCACTAGAACTAGTACCATTATCAAAAAGGCTTACTATACCAGCAATAGCTCCTCCGATGGCTCCAACAGGACCAAGAATACTACCTTCCATTATCCCTTTAGCAATATCCCCACCCTTGCTAATGATGTTTACGGCAGTAATCAACTTAGTAACATTTTCATAAATTATTATTCCAGATTGAGCCATTGTTGCTACTTGTTGAAGTTCTTTGCACTTAACAAGAGAGCCTAGTTGTCCTATAAAATTACTGGCACTTTTAAGATCCTCAATGAAATTATTTTTTTGTTGTCTACCAGTTTGCTGCCCTATTTGACGATGCCAATTGACAACAGTATTTAAATGTTTTTGAAGATTATGACCGGCATCTAATTGTTGTTTTTGGAAATTTTCATTTCCATTAATAATATCGTGAAGTTTAGTGATAATTTCTTGTTGGACTCTATTTTCAGTAATTCCACATTGTTCCAAACATTGTTGTGGTGATTTTAATTCTGACGATGTTTTATCCTGGAGTAAATCAATTGTAACCGAAGAATCTGAATTATCGTATTGTCGAGCTAAATTAGTTATATGTTCACATAATGGATGGCGGGGGAAAGGTTCCCAACCTAATTGTCTCGTAAATTGCCATCCAGCTGCCAAAATAGTAGCTGGAATTGTCCAAGCACCAGGAACTAATGTTGCAGCAGTTGATGCTAAGCTTACTAGTGCATCAGGGGTTCTTCTTATTACGTCTACCAATTCACATTGTTCTTGGAACTTCCCAAGACTTTCTGGGCTGATAAGAATTTTGGTTCTTTGCATCTGTATTTACCTTTGTTCTCGACCTAAGAAATTTACTATAGATTATTAAGTTATAGTGAATTAAAATACTAACTGATACTACACCCAAGTATAATTGCAGGCACAACCCCTATAGGAGATATATTTGGTTTCAAGGCTATTTTGGCTACATGTGCAACAGTATCCACAACTGCACCAGCACCGAGATCAGGTCTTTTAACATCCCAAATAGGTGTGAAAGGATTCACATAATCTCCTATTTCTTTAACTTGATATGAAGCACGTTCATTTGTTTGACACCATTGTGTAAAAGTTTGGCAATTATTAGACAAAATATTATAATTCCACTCTTTGCCTACTTCTCCTTCTGCGCGTCGTACTATTTCTTCCCTAGAATATTTACTCGTATTACATCCATTATTATGAACAATTTCACCATATGATTCACCAACCATGTGTTTTTCTATTTTGTTTCTATCTTTGATGACTTCTACAACCATGTTGTTCCCAACATATATACAGGTATGATGTGCAAAACCTATCGCAATTCTACATACCAACTCATCACCTATCTGAAACATAATCTATCTCCCCACAAAATACATTTAATACATTTGCCAATTATTTCTTCTATCTTGTTTGAGTTTAATGTATATTTATTAATCAAAGCAACACCCTATTTATACGGTATTGCTAATAAAAAAATTATAGAAAAATCTTTAAAACAAGTTCATTTTTAGTGCGACAACCTAGTTTTTTTCTTAAATTGCTCATATAATCATTTATAGTTCCCGTCTTTAAATCTAAAGAATAAGCAATTTCCTTATCAATTTTATTTTGTAATATTAACTCCAAACATTGTGATTCTCTGTCTGACAAAGAAAACTGTTTCTGTAATCTTTTGATTTTATAGTATTTAGCGTTAATGTTATCCAAAAATTCTTGCTCTACTTGCTGAGAAATAAGATTTTTAGGGTATGGTTTTGATGGTGGATAATAATCAACAAGTTCTTTAGGTATCTTAATTCTATCAGACTTATTTATTAAATGATGGGCTGTATCATTAAAATATAGGATAAACATTTCCAAACAATCACGATTGACATATGACGAATCTACAAGCCCAAAAATATAGATTTTTCTTGTAGTATTGTCATCAGCAATAAAAATAATTTCATCAGACGTTCCACTTAATGTAAAATTCTTATCATAATAATTTTTTATGGTTTTTGATTTTATTGTAGACGAAACAGGATAAAATCCTGGTTTAATTATTTTATGTGGAGATAATGCTATTTCTTTTTGTAACCCTTTGTTTTTAATAAACATTGTTACCATAGGATCATCATTAACCAAACCACTAATATATTCTGAATCAATTAACTCTACGTAATAAAAACGTGTTATACCTATTTTCTTCAAAGGCTCTGTGATTTCTATAACATCTTTTATGTTTTTATAAACAGAACTGTTTTTATAATCGGTTAAGACAGAAGCCATTATAAACCCCTCTTATAAAACGACCTTATTTCAGAATATCTTATTAGGCTAATTGTCATGAAACATCCTACTTGCAAGAACAACCTTCAAGTACTTTCTCCAGTTTTTCAAAATAATTCACCCCCAAATAACACCCTATGATTATTGGGATAATAATAATTAAAAAACCATAAGAACCAAAATATTTAGTTAAAAATATAATACCAAAAGAAGTAATGAGATACATCAATGCACGCGATAAAGCATATATGATCCCACTATAAGTAAAACGTTTAAGTATAGGTAAATGCTTTAAAAAAATTGGGGCGGCGGGCAAAACAACGTCAGCAAATGATACGATAAATATTTGGATTAAAAGCAAATGAAATGGGATCGTTATATTGTTTAATAAAAATGGACAAACTAATATAAATAAAAAAAACATTAGTAGTTTTATTTTAATTATTTTTAATGGATAGATCTTATAACTTATAAATGTTATAAATGATACGGCTAATAATTGTATTAACGCAACAATAAAATTATGATGAATAATTGCATCTACGCTATACCCAAAAGAATTTTTAAGAATATTACCACAGTGGATATAAACGAAATAAAAAGTTATTGGCCATTCACAGTTCATCAAAAACAAAAACAAAATTGTTTTTTTGTCAGCTTGTTCTTCAACAACTGAGATCTGTTTTACTGTTTGTGGTTCTGTATTGATTGTCTTCTGTTGGTTCTTATGCCTAGCATCAATAAATTCTTGTGGTTCTCTAAGAATCGTTCTTGCAAGACCACCAATTATTGTAATTATGGCTCCAAACCAAAAAATAAACCGCCAATCTAAACCACAACTTAATATAGAGGTTGCAACAACTAAAGCGGCAACTGCTCCAATTATAGAAAACACCGTAATACACCCTACTATAGGGTACTGTATTGGTGGTTTTGTGGTTTCAGTTAAATAAATCCCAGCTCCTATCATTTCTCCCATAGCTGACATGCCCTGGAAAACGCGGCATATCGTTATCAACCAAGAAGCAGTAATTCCAATTTGACTATAAGTAGGAAGGTTAGCCATAATAACACAAGAAAGTGCCATCATAGAAGTAGTTATTATTACAGTAGATTTTCTCCCATAGGTATCTCCTATGTAACCAAAAATCAACACCCCAACAGGTCTAAAGATAAATATAGAACAAAAACCAAACGCCTGAATAAGCATAGCCGCATATGGAGCTGTTTTAGGGAAAAACAGCTCATTTAATAACACTCCCATATGAATATAGAGTCGGATAAGCAGCGACTATTACTAGTCGCCACTCTCCTTGCGAACCGTGCTTGCTTCTTTCGACGCACACGGCTCCAGTATTTCATAAGCATTATTACATACCCAGCAATCCCGCGGTTGCAGTATTTGCCCCTATACTTTTCTTGTTCCCCATTCTATAATCTCTTCGTTTAGCGAAGTATTCCTTGAATGTCGGATCATAAGGGGTGGCATCGGCCTTTATTTTGATGTGTCTTTCGATCTTGATATAGGCCGCCTGAGTAAGTTCTATTGTTTGTTCATTTCCATTGATATCCTTGAACTTAGCGAAGAAGATCCAGCGTCGTAGTTTATTATTACGGAAATATTTCTTAATCCTCCAAGAACTATTTTTCTGTGGGTGTCTTCTTTGGATCCATTTCCATAGTGCCCAGAATATTTTATGATCTACATAGACAAAGATTTTCTTAGCCACAACATGTCTATAATAATTAGCCCACCCAATGATTCTGGTGTTGAGCCATGTTATTAATTCTTCTGTTTTTATTGAATAGCTAGTTTTGATTGTTGCACGGATCATCTTTAAAAACTTTTTGACCCGCTCTTTTTGTGGTTTGATTAGCAGTTTTGTTTTGTATTTTCTGCCGTTAAATCCCAAAAAGTCAAAACCATTTTCTATGTGCGTGATGGTAGTTTTCTCTTGCGATAATTCTAAACCACGCTCCTTTAGGAACTGAGAGATTGCTGGTTTTACCTTGTTTTCCAGAACTTCTTTTGTAGCACCTGTTACGATAAAATCATCAGCATATGTTACCAAATGAACCTTGTCTGTTGTGGAAGTAATAGTTGTTATTACTTTTTCTAATCCAGCCAATGTTATGGTAAGAATGGTAGGTGAAATGATCGAACCTTATGCGAAGTAAAATGTTATGCAAAGTAAATTTCCCAAATCCACGTATTAAAAGGGTTTTAGTTCTATTTACTTTGCATAATTTCCAAACCTACTTTAACTCAGACAGCCACAAAAGCAGTGC
>Ga0302186_10000646_pt1 | contig 30623 bp, 37 predicted proteins | sample II_Bog_E1_2_FD_198782 | JGI IMG/M metagenome (GOLD analysis project Ga0302186, IMG submission 198782) | Peat permafrost microbial communities from Stordalen Mire near Abisko, Sweden - II_Bog_E1_1 | ecosystem: Environmental > Terrestrial > Soil > Wetlands > Peat | place: Sweden: Abisko... | reverse complement strand
ATAAAAAAAAAAAATTTATTCTTTTTTTTTTTTTTTTTTTTTTTAATTAAATTCAGTTCATATGGTCAAATTTTAAATAAATTTTCTGTAGTTTTAAAAAAATTCAAAAAGCATATCCTTTTGTTTTTAAAAAAAGATAAAAGATAGATTTATGACTTCTTTGAGAGCGTTTTTTATCCTGCGAGATGACGATGTGATATTATCCAAAAGATTTCCCATCATTGAGAAAAAAATTGAGTCTTTGTCGGAAAATTTCTCTCCTCTACCTCCAGACACTTCACTTTTGCCTATATTCCTTTCAGTTTTTTTCTATTTTTCTCATCTATATATAAAGGTTCTTTAAAGGAAATGTTGAAATTAGACAGAAAAAATCAATTGGAATTCAAATCTTCGAAGAATATGACGATTATTGAAAATGACAACAAGCAAAGTTTCACTAAAATGTTTGATTCTGAAAAATCCAATTGGTTGCATTTTCTAATTTCTCTCGACAACACCAAGTTTTGGCCTTGCCTTTATTTTTCAAATAACTATTACATAATTTTTATGTTGCCATTTATCCCTGAAATATATACTAAAGAATTCCGATCAAAAGATGATGAAGAAAAGGGACTTCTAATAAGTAAAACATTTTGCTTTCATGGATGTCTGACTTTTGCTAAATATTTGCTGGAATATTTATCAAAAGAAAATTTAATCAAAGGTGATTTAATGAAAGTGACAGAATTTCAAAATATTTTGGCTCATTCTGTTCCTTATGGTCGAGTTTTGGATCATAATTTCCTCCAAATAAAAGAAATGTTAAATAAGCATAAATTTTCACACACGGACAATCTGATTAATAATTATATCAACAATCCAGAAGCTTGTAAGATTCCCCAATACAAGTTTTATTTCCATGAGGGAAAGCAAGAAATGGAATTAATTATAGAAGAAGAGATCATAAGTTATCAATTTTGCAAAGAAGATATGCCTGATTTCCATGAGATCATCGGTCAGATATTTTGTCTTGCCAATTTCCATGAAAATCCGGAAATAACTCTTTCAATTCAAGGAATAACAAAGGAAATTTTTTCAAGTTTCAGGATGATAACTCCAGGAAAAATATATAAGACCGAAAGTATTAAAAATGATGGACTAAAACTAATATTTTATCCAAAAAATAAGTTGTTTTTGTTGAGTTCTTACCAAACTAACGATAATTTCGAGATTCCAATCAAGGGTGTCTTTCAAAAAAAGGAAATATCGGCAGATTTAATTAAGATTTTGGTGACTTTGACAATTTCTAAAACATTGGTGAAGTTCATTGAGAATATTGAAGTGGAGATGAATTTCAAAAAATTCTATAGAATCATCAAAACAAACTTGAATATACCCTTGGGATACATCAATTATAAGGATAAAAGCACTTTAAAATGGGAAATAAATGGAAATCAATTGAATCCAGATAACTTGGAATTCAGTTTGACTGGAACTGTGTGTTTAATATCAAATGAGAACCCTGAGATAGAAATTTCTAATGAAAATAATAATAAAGAGGAAAATGAAGGTGAATTACCAATTCCAGATAACAGTGATTTATGCAAAAATTTTGATAAAATGAAGGTTTTATTGGAAAATTTTAGTTTGCCTGAAAATTATATTGTCCTGAAATTCCAAATAAAAAATAGCTTGATGACGAATATTGATATCAATCCAGAAACTATTAGCATTTATCCATACAAAAAACCGAAAATCAAGGTCGTTCGGAAATCGTTCACGTCAAAATATTATATCTACGATATGTTGAATCATGATTTCGCATCATTTTTCGCCAATTATAGAAAAAAATTTAATGAAAAAAACGAAAAATAAGTTATTTTTTGAGGTTTTTAAATTAATTGGAATGATTTAAAAAGGAAAAAAAAATCTTGTTTTTTTAATTATTAAAAAAAAAATCCAATGAAAAACCAAACAAAATTATTAGAAATTAGTTTTTTTTAAATGAACTTCTTAAAACTGGTATTTTTGCTGGGTGTAAAAAAGAAGAAAATATCAAATTGCTTGAAAAACGCTAATTTCACCATACCCAAGCTTTCTATATTTTTTCCTCGCTTAGTTTTTTCTGGTTTTTTTTTTTGATTCCAGTCTATCTTAACCTCTTGGGTTTTTCCATAGATTTACTATTCAGAAAACTTTTCTTTTATGTAAAATAACGGATAATTTCCCTGGAATTGCAGATTGATTTTCCTGGTAAAGGGTGTATGGATAATAGACAGGAGAATATTTTGGGGGTGATGGATTTGGATAGTCAGGGACTTATGCGCTTTTGTTTGGAGGAGGAGAATAAATATGCTCAATTATAAATATATATACAGATTCTCTTATTAAAAAAAAAAAATATTTTGATTAAATGCTACTTTAAACATAAACTCATTTGATAAAGCTGGTCTATTGCGAAAAACTGATTGAACATAAAATTGCAAATTTGAACTCTGATTTTTTTTCAATATGACGAGCTCTAAATAAGTTTTATTTTGAGTCAAAACTGACAGTTAGGGGATTTAGCTCAATGGTAGAGCGTTTCTTGCCTCTAGAAAATGCAGTGGGTTCAATTCCCTACAATCCCCCTTATTTTTATTATTAATTTTTTATAAAAAAATAGCTTGACAATTTTATAAATTATCTCTCTTTTTTTTCATATTGGGAAAATAATTTCAAAATAACCAATGTTTAATTTAAGTTTTAAAATAAGCCTTTAGTATTTTTCCATTAAAATCTCCAAAAAATTATATCTATATATTCAACTCATTCATTTTTCTTTAACCTATCATCAGTTGCGGCAGTATCAGGTATTGGGCCCAACGAAAATTTACCAATCGATTTGCACAATAGATAGTTAATATTTCGCAGGCATAAAAGAAACTTTGGAACATCATGAAATTTTCTTTGAGTAAAGGATAGCTGATTAAAGGCAGGATGTTTAAAAGGCTAATGCCAAATAACCCAAAAATTATCAAGTTCACCAAATTTTTGCCTCCTCCCTTCAGAAATTTAAAAATTTATGATTTTTAAATAAAGATTTAAACCTTTTTTTGAAACACTGATGTTTGGGAGACATTGAAATATTGCATGGTCGAAATGAAATAGGAAGCAGCCAAAAACAAAATGCCCAAAACCATGACGAATGGTGCAACTTCTTTGAATTTCAAGAGATAAAATAAAATTATGATTCCGACATTCCACATAATTCCGATCAAGAAAAATTCAGGAGTCTTCAAAAGGATTTTGCAGAAATATTTCAAATCATTCATTACAGAATTCGGACCGTCTTTGCTTATTGTCATTTCCACTGAAACCGTCTTCAAATATTTCTGATTTCTATTTTAAAGTTAAGTTCTTCAAAATTTTTTAATAACATTACATGTAAAGCCAAGAAAACACAATCAAATGAAAGAAAGCCATATAAATCAAAGAGGAATAGAGAAACTCAAGGCTTGAAAGCCAATCATTTGCCATAAATAAGATTTCAAAAGATCGAATGAAGTAGCAAAATATTGATAAATAATAAACCATTGGACTGGGAATAACACTTGAAAAATACCGAAAACTATATAGGAAAAGCAGGAAGTAAAGCAAACTGAATCCGTTGAAAAATATAGAGTTATCGTTGTAAATGGAACTTCTCATTTTAACTGGCGTCTCTTTTTCCAAGTATTTGTTCAATTGTTTTTAAATTTTGAATAATATAGGTCCAAGAATCAAGATATATCATTGGTACACATTGCATATAATAATATTATTAAACCATAAATAAAAAAATCGTCATCCTTTTCTTTAAAAATAAAAGGATATTGAAAAAAATAAAGTTTTGTATTTGAGAAAAAAATTATTTCTGCAATATTTTACATTTTTCTTTAATTATGAAATGGAAAAACAATGGAATTTTAATTTCAAGAAAATCAATATGACTAGGTAAATAAGTAAGTTATTTGGGCTTTAACAGTTCTATAGGGGACTTAGCTCAACGGTAGAGCGTATACCTCCAATTTATAATGCAGTAGGTTCGACTCCTACAGTCCCCCTTTTTTTTCATATTATTATTTTTAAAATTTGTAGGAATTCTATCATTTTTTTAATTAAATTATTCGCCTTTTTTTAGATCCTCAGTTTTTTCTTTGGTGGTTTTTAAGACGCCAACATATGACCCCAAATCACTCACATATTTTTCTAAAGGAATTAGACTACTTTTCATTATGTCTTCAGGAAATCCTGCATTTTTTAAGTTGTTATTGGTCTTTTTTATTTCCGAATCACAATTATCATGTTTTTTCTCCTCTTTATTTAACTGTTCATTTAATTTGCATGAAAATTTGTCTGTCAAATCTTTGAAAAACTGAGTTCCTACATCTGTAAATTGTTGCAGCAAATTTTGGTAGATTATATCTTTGCCAATAATATGTTCGTATTGTTCCTTGTCTTCAGGCTCAAATGAATCAAGAAAATGATTGAGGTTTCCAAACCCAATGTCATTGTAGATTTTTTTCATATTCACCAATTCTATGTCATTAGCATTTACTTCTTTCTTCAAAATGCTTCCTTCTTTTTTGTCATTTTTTTCTTTGAACTCATGTAGTTTTTTTTTGAGATCATTTTTGTCATTTTCTAGAGTGGAGATTTTTTTCTTAAGAGCATTGTTTTCTTCTTTTAAACTTTCTAGAGTCGAGATTTTGTTCTTAAGAACATTGTTTTCTTTATTCAAAGAGTCTATCGTTGTCATGTCAGGGTTGTTGCAGTTGATATTTAAGCTTTTTATTTGGGTGATCCAGCATTCTTTGCAATAACAATAAACCCAACCTGATTTATTGTGGAAGAAATAACCATCAGAAATTCCCAAATACCTCCCATTGGGACAATTTAAAAATTTGGCATTTGAAGGATTTTATTCCATTGACCAATTACCACTCAAAGCTGTATGACATGTTTGGCACGTAGCTGACATAGATTTTTTTTTTTTTAAAATCTTGAAATTTATATCCAAAAATCAGAATGAGTTTTTAAGGTGATTTTATTTTTGGGAGAAAACTATTTTTAAATTTTTTGAATTTTTTTTTTCCTTTTTTTAAAACAATAATAAAACTGAGTTTTTATGAATTTATCTATATTATTATTGTTTTCAATTTTATTTCTTTTTTATCTTATCTTTTCCTTTCTTTTCATTCATTTGTTTTTCCTCCTCCAACTGTTTTCTATATCTTAATTCGTCCTTCATATGGGTGATCTTTTCTTTGCATTTCACAATAAACTCTTCCTCAAATCTCAATTCTTCCTTATCCTTCAGCAAAGTTTCTAATGTTTTAATCTCTTTATCCAGGCCAATAATTTCTGTTGCCCACTCTGGAATCACAAATTTCGGTTCTTTCTTCTTTTTCTTCTTTTTTGGAGGTTCCAATTTTTTCGGATCAATCGGTTTTCCAGTCACCGGATCCAATGGTTTCTTCGTTTTTGGGTCATACCTTATGGGTGGTGGGATATCTCTCCAAGGGTAATCTGTAAATTCTTTCAAGATAGTCTTCGCCTTGATGCTTCTGCTCATCTTATCAATAAGTACTCCCGAATCATCAAGATATTTATCAGCTACACCTTTATCTTTTGCTATCCCTGATAACTCTTCTAATGTTTTGACCTCCTCAATTTTGGCATTATAAATATCTAAATTATCAAGTTGGAATCTCAATTGACGCTCTGAAAAAAGTCTATCTGTTTCTCTTTTCACTGCTTCCAAAACATCTTCATCCAAATTCACATTTTTTGATCTAGCCTCTTCCACCATGCCATTTATTACATTGATGGCTTTCAGTATCCCCTTATAATTATCAACCACTTTCCACCCATTTATGTAACCTATGATTTCATCTTGGGTCCTTAATTTTTCTTGTAACACCTGCGACTCGTGAATAAGCTTCACGTCAATTTCCAAATTATGATCCAAAATAAAATCCATTTTTTCTTTTAGTTGCTTTTGTTGATACCCCTGCATTGTCAATTCAAGATCCCTGACATGTTTTTGCATTTCTTCCCAACATTCCAAACATTTACCATCGATTTTTTCCCGATCCGCTGCATCCTTATTCTCATATACCCATTCAATTTTCATATCGCTGGTACAATAAAAATTCTTGCAAATTCGACACCAATGTTTCACAAATCCATCATGAAACTTCTTATGGCATTTCGGACATTCCTTTGTTTCATCATGTCTTTTGATCAACCACAAAACATCCTTATTTGTTGCCAAATCCCGTACCTCATGACCTCTTGTGTTTTTGCTATGCAACTCAACTCCACATATCATCAAGGCTTCAAACACTCCATAATGTCCACTTGATGCCGCTAAATGTACACTATTATTCCCAAAAGAATCTATTTCTTTCCAACTTAACCCTTGCTTTAATAACAGCCACACAATGCCCAAATGACATTTAAAGCAAGCCCATTGCAAAGGCGAAGGTCTGGTATTTGTATTAATGGTCCCCATTTTTATATGCTCTAGTTCTTCAGGGATAGGAGCTAAATATGCATTTGCTGCTGACCGTGACAAAAGCAAACGAACGATCTCTATATGACCTTTACATGATGCCCAGACCAAGGGAGTCCATTTCTTTTTATCTTCACAAAAAATGTTGGCCTTTTTGTCGATACACTTCTTAGCTGTTTCATAATCACCCTTCATACATGCCTTCAATAACTGTTGTTGATAATCTCCTTTTACGGAAAAATCTTCATCTTCTTCCTCTTCCGCATCTGGAAGGTTATCGATGTCAAGGTCTTCTTGTTTGGCTTCTTCCTCCATGGAAATTTTATGAGAGTAGTTTTATTTTTGTGATTTGTTAGTTTGGTAATTTTTAAGAAATTTATATGATTTTAAGTGATTTTGTTAGCTTTGGGCGATTTAAGGAAAAAAAAAAAGTTTCTGTTGATTTTGTTTATTTTTTAAAAAAAAAAAAAAAAAATAATAATTTTGTCATTACCAAGTTATAATTTCATTTTTTTTTTAATTTATTGATTTTTTGACTTAAATAATAATTATTGTTTTGAATATAATTTTTATTTCTCGTTATGTCTATCTCTCATTTTCTTTTTGTACCTTTCAGCTATAATTTCAGCTTCATTTGGAGGCACAGGATCATGTCCTGAATACTCCATCGTGAATTCTCCCTGTCCTGAAGTCATTCCTCTTATTTCAGCGGCATAACCAAACATCTGGGATAAAGGCACTGTTGCTGTTAAAACAAACAATTCTCCTTTTGTTTCTGTTTTTGTAATAAGTCCTCTTCTTCTACTGATTCCAGCCATAACTTGACCCTTTTATCCCAAATAGGTGATAAATATTTAAAAACAAAGAAAAAATCATAAAATAATTTTTTTTACATATGCGGTGTTGGGAACAGTGACCTCAATGACCATAATAGGTTCAAGAATCAAAGGCCCGGCTAATGGAAACGCTTGAGAGAAGGAATATTTTGTGGCTGTCATAAAAGCATTCGATGAGGAATCCACAACATGTGTCGCTCCATCTTGCAACACATATTTCACATTAACGACTGGATAACCAGTCATAGGTCCTTTATCTAGACATTCATAGAATCCTTTTTCGCAAGCTGTGATATATTCATTTGATATGCTGGTCCCAACGATTTCACTTTTGAATTGATTGGCGAAATCTGTGTTCGACTGGAAATTCACATTAAAACATTATAAAAACCAAAACCCAAAACAAAAATTATTAAATAAATTATAACATTACCCCTGAGACCAATGGCTCAATATACCCAATGACTCGAGCGTATTGTCCAGCCCCTCCTGTTTGTTTTCTATGTAAGAAATCGAAATACTGCTTTTGTGAAATGGTTTCTCTATAATTCACTGTTGGTTGTCCCACTTTCACATCAATTTCGTATTCTCTTCTCATTCTTTCTGCATAAATCTGCAAATGCAACTCCCCCATACCTGAGATAATAATTTCCTCACTTTCCTTATCGACGTTTACATGGAAAGTGGGGTCTTCTCTTTGGAATTTCGACAAAGCCTTTTGCATTTTTGTGGAAAATTCATTTTTGGTCGGTTTGATACTTAAAGACATCACAGGTTGAGGCACAAACATAGTGCTGCAAGTGATATTCGAAGCCAAATTTCCTTCTGTTAAAGTGTCTCCAGTTGAACATTCAAGACCAAATGTAGCGAAAATGTCTCCAGCTTCAATTTCAGTGATATCTTCCATTTGATTTGCATGCACTCTTACCATTCTTGACACTTTTAGTCTTTTCTTGACATTTACGTTATATACGAATTCCCCTCGACGGAGTCTTCCCTGATAAACCCTAACGAAAGTCAATTGTCCGAATTTGTTCTCTTCTAATTTGAAGGCGTAGCCCACGAAAGGTTGTTTATTGTTGGTTTCAAGGATGATCTCTTCTTCCTTGTTGCCGGAAATCTTATAAGCCACATTCTTCATTTCTTCAGGATTGGGCAAATATTTCACCACTCCATCCAAAACCAATTGAACCCCCTTGTTTTTATAGGCACTTCCCATGAACACAGGACAGAATTTCAATGATATTGTCTGTTTTCTAATGCTTTTCTCTAGGATTTCTGCTGTGATTTCCTTCTCATGGAGATAGAGGTCTTCGATCTCAGGATCGTTATTTGCTAAAACTTCAATTAATTCATGTCTTTTTTCTTCAGCTTCAGCCTTAAAAGCAGCAGGAATCGCTTCTTCCCTGATGAATTCTCCTTTCGGACCATCGAAATAATATGCTTTCATCGTTAATAAGTCTATATTTCCTTTTAAAGATTGATCCATACCAATTGGGATTTGAACCGCGGCCACATTTAACCCTAATCTAGTCTTAATTTCATGGATAGCAGTCCAAGGGTTGGCTCCCATTCTATCCAACTTATTAATGAAGATCAATCTGGGAATTTTATATCTCTTCATCTGTTTATCAACAGTCAAAGTTTGAGGTTGGACTCCTCCCACTCCACAAATAATCAGAATTGCTGCATCTAACACTCTTAAAGCCCTTTCAACCTCAATAGTGAAATCCACATGGCCTGGGGTATCGATAATATTGATATGTTTGTCTTTCCAAACAAGATGAGTGGCCGCACTTTGTATGGTAATACCCTTTTCTCGCTCCAATTCCATGAAATCCATCGTCGCACCCACATTATCGCCACCTTTCACCTCATGAATCGCATTGATACGACCTCCATAATAGAGAACCCTTTCTGTGAATGTGGTTTTGCCGGAATCAATATGTGCTGATATACCTATATTTCGCAGATGCTTATGATTGACGGTGCCAGAAGCAAAAAAACGGGGGGTTGAAAGGTGGGATAGCGAACAAAGACTACGGGCAGAAGGATTGAGAAAGATTTTTTGCAGGAATTTATGCATTTTAATCTGTGGATATTTTGATTTCGGATTTTCGACTATTTTGATTTTGATAATTCAGGGGGTTTTCATTTTTTTTTTTTTGCAATAAAAAAAAAAAAAAATGGTACCAAAACTATCGACCGTTAGATTGGGGTTTAACATTCAGTGTGTTTTTCTGAGGAATTTCAATACAATTTAAAATAAAAAGAATTAAAAAAAACAACAAACTTCATATTTCCTTTTCTTTTATTTAGAGATTCCGCCCATTTTTTAGATATTTTTTCTGAAATTAATTATTTATCCTTTTGGAAAAAATTCATATACAAAATTTTATTGCAAATAAATGAACGTCCAACTCCCTGAGTCCAAAGATTCCTTGAATTCCTCAGAATTAGTCAAAAGTTCTTTCTTCGATGATATCAAAGACATCAAGCTACCAATAGCTCCTATCTTAGATCAATCGCTTTGGCTTCATCCTCAAGATCCCCAACTGTTAGACCCTCCAGATACTTTCCAGCCTTTATCACAACCTCAGTTAGTGAATCAAATTCTCATAGAAGGTCCTCTACTTTCCCGATCCAAGAAAACCAATACAATGAAGAAGAGATATTATGCCTTGACTTGCGATCGTTTGATGTGCTTTAAGAATCAGAAAAAAGAGAAGGAAAGAAGAGTTATGTTGATTCAAGGGATCAAACTAGAGGTATTTGACCAAACTTGTGACGAAGAGGAGGAGAAGACTGAAAAGAAGCCAGAACTCAGCAAAGATAACTCCAATCTCGAAAGACAATGCTTCTTCCTGAGCAAGAACAAAAAATATGACATTTTGTTCGCCCAAACCAAAGAAGAATATATCGCTTGGCTCGATGAATTCAAAAAACTTTGCATTTTGACTTACTTTGGCAAATACTACAACAATATGAAGGTCATAGGCAAAGGGACCTTCGCGAAGGTGATTTTTTCCAAACGGAATTTAGATAATAAAGATTTCGCGATCAAGACTTTTGATAAAAAGAGTATTATGAGCTCTAAATCCGCAAACCGAACGCGTGTTGGTCTTATCAATGAGATTAGTATCATGAGGAACCTGAACCATCCTTCAGTGATTAAGCTTTATGAGGTTTATGAAGGTGAATATCATGTTTATTTGGTATTGGAGCTGTTGAAAGGAGGAGAATTGTTTGATCGTATCATTAAAAAGGGCCATTATTCAGAAAAGGATGCTTCTATGCTCATCAGCAAATTGCTCTGGGCTTTGGAATATATTCATGAAAGAGGCATCATGCATCGCGATATCAAGCCAGAGAATTTGATTTTAAAGGATGAGAATGAATATGATATAAAATTAGCTGATTTTGGTCTAGCGGAGAAAATGGACAAAAAGGAACTATTATTCAAGAGATGTGGAACTCCAGGTTATGTGGCACCTGAGGTCCTGGAAGATAAGAAATATGACACCAAAGTTGATGTTTATAGTGCGGGAGTTATATTATACATTTTGTATATAATTGTATTTAGAGGAGGAAAATATAATAAAATGTTTTTTTAGGTTGACCGGATGTTCACCGTTTTATGGGAAAAGCTATAATGAGATCCTTTTGAAAAATAAATCTGGAATCATCAATTTCAATTTCGAGGAAATCAAGATCACTTTGTCTAAAGAAGGTTCAGTTTTTTTTTACTTTTTACCAAAACCATTAAAAACTAATACATTGCCTATCTTATTAAATGTTTTTTGCTCTTAAAGCTGTTGATCTATTGAAAAAACTGCTTGAGAAAGATCCCAAAACCAGAATCACTGCCACTCAAGCTTTGAAGCATCCCTGGATCCAGAAATATATGACTCCCGATGTTAAAGATGGATTAGCTAATAAGTCCAACCCTGAAGCTCAACTTGAAACAGTTCAAGAAAACATGAGGAAATTCCAAGAAAGGTCTTAAAAAAGATCATAAAAACTTACTCTATTTCCTCTTATAGTCGTAATGCTATGAGACCTAACAAACAACCAGAAGATATGATAGTAAATAGTCCATTAATCAATGGACGAACTGATGCAATCCATTCAAAAACAGACAGTCCCATGGGTTCTCCAATGCTAGGGCCGACTAATATGAAAAGAGAAAGCAAAAACATCTCAGATATACATAAAAAGGTTCTATTGAAAAATCTAGGAACACCAATCAAAGCATCAGAAGATGAGGAAATCTCAGAAGAAGGGTCTCCAATTGATAGAAATATGAAAAATATGAAGAAAGAAGAAAGAGCTGCCAGACCTTCAATGGATAATTCGTCGAATAAAGGGAATTCTCCTTATATATCTAGCCCTTTAGGGAAAAAACCGAGAGGCAGTGTTGATAAAAAACTTGTCAGCAGTCCGCTAAAACAAACGAATGAAGTGAAGATGGCATTGCAAAAGTTCGAGGAAAAAAAGAATTGATAAAAGAAAAGTTTTAAGGGGAAAAAAAAAATTTTTTTTTAAAGAAGAAATGAAAAAAGTTTATGGTTTTTAATTTTTTTTGTTTCTTGTTAACTAAGAATAAATTCATGTAGGAAATTTTTTGTCTATTTCTTTGACCAAATCATTTAGTTTCTGTAAATTTACATTTATTTATTGATTTATGCTGCCTTTTTAGCAAAAATGTCATTATAATTAAAGTTTTCAGAAAGGATTATTCATATTTTAAACAGAAATTTATCATCTATTAAAAATTAAATAAAAAAATATTGAAAATTAGTAAACTGAATCTTTTGAAACATGCAATGATGAATCCTTCAATATAGTTTATGTTTGTTTTGCAATATAAATTTCTAAAAATTAACATTGTTTTCTTTTTATTTAATTTCAAAATATTTCATAATTTATATAATATTCCCATTTAAACCTGCTTCTCAAGTAAAATGTTAAAGCTCGAAATCTTAGATTCAAAGAAACTTTCCAGCATTTCTAGCAATCTTGACTTATCCCAAGGACTTTTCACTAAATTTTCTCTTCTTCCACTATTTGGAGGTCTCGTCCTTGGACTCCAATTTTCTTTTTCCTTCTCATCTTCATTGAGAAATCCCAAAGAATCCCTTCTTTTATTAAATTCCGCGATTTCTTCCTCCAAAAGTCTAATATTTTCGATTATCTTTAATTGATTTTCCTTATCCTTTTCTTCATTTCCCTGCTTTATTTCTAATTCTTTTCTCAGATCTTCATATTTTTGCCTCAAGTCATTTTTTCCATTATTATTCTCATCAAATATAGCTAATGTTTCCTGTTCAAAATCTCGAATATTCTCATTAATTTTCTCAATTTCTTGTAATCTTGATATCTGGTTGCCCAAATTTTCTTGAAGTCCTTTGATTTCATTAATTTCCTCAGCAAACGCATCACAAGTTTCCTTATAAGCCATGATCCTCGCCTCTAAAACCTCTTCATTTCTTTTGGTATATTGAAACTCCCCATCCAATTGTTCATATTTCTCGATTTGTAGGTTCAAAGCGTCCTTCAAATCAAGTATTTGTGATTTCAGCTCGAAAACCGAATCATAGGTTTTTTTGTGTTTTTCATCGAAGTTTTTTATATATTCTGGGGATTTTTGGATTTTGTCTGAAATTACAGAGGAAGCTTTTTCTATTTCTCTGAGCATTTTCGGTGAGGGACTGAATCTCGAAGGGGATTTCGATTTCGGATAGAGGTTTTGGTTTTGATCGAAACTTTGTGATAGTTCAATGATTTTCTTTGATTTTCGAAGACGACCGTCATCCATGTTTTGGTTTAAAGGAGAATTTGAAGAGGGGTTGCCTTGTGAATGGAAAGAGGTTTGAAGGTCTTGAACTGGACTTGAATATATATGGTTTGGATTTTGTTCAGTTTTAAGTATTTTAGGACTCTGAGATTGATTATTTATGCTAGTGAAAGCTTGTTCTTGGTTTACTGTGTTTTTTAATTGATTAGGAAGTTTCTCATGACTTTGAGACTGATTACCAGAGCCAATGAAAGCTTGTTCTTGGTTTAAAGCGTTTTTCAGTTGAATAGGTGATTTTTCCTGATTAAACTGGAGGTGATCTTGGCTTTTGTTGAAAAAAACTGGAGAATGAGTGTCTTCTTTTAAATTTGGGGTCAACTTGCTTGATTGGATTGGGTTTTTATTGTTAATTGGTGAATTTCTATCAGTATTATTCAAATTTAAATTTATATTTTTGCTTTGAGGTATATTTTGAACATTGATATGTAGGCTGGTTGGGGACTTATTTTGATGAAAGCTTGAACTTGATCTGGGATCATTTAGATTTTGAATTCCATGATAATCAGATTCCAGGTTTTTTAATGATTTATTCTCAGGATGTATGTTGATTTGAATATCAACTTCCTTATTGTATGTAGAGAGTTTATTATTTGAAGGTGATGGATCGTTAGGTTTTTTCGGAAGATTATTGTTAGAACTTTGATTCTGTCTTTGCTGATGCTTCGAACCTTGGTAATTTACCTCATTGGGGTTTCTTTGTTGGTCCTGAATTTTAATTTCCTCGTTATTTCTTTCCTTTTTTAGAAATGTGGCATTGTTTTTTAAATCATCGGCTTTGTTTTTTTCTCCTGAACTTTGAATTTCTTTTAAAATTTCATTTTCTTCGCTGTTGAAAAAGTTTAATTTCGTGGAGTCCTGGCTTTTCATGAAATCTTGAATTGTTGTTTGTTCTTTATTGGTAAGAAGACTGCTAGTGTTATTTTTCTTCTGATTAAAAGTTCTCATATCAGGTATAAATAACCCTTTTTCTTTAGAAAATGGATTCATTGTAATGATTGTGGCATGATGATAAGGGTCAATTTCAGCGATAGATGTGGCAACAGGGTTTAGATGAGGGATGTTTTTCTTGTCCAAGTATTGTTGCTTTGAAATATAAACAAATTGGGGGACACGGTTACGGTTGCGACCCATGAGTTGATTTTTTAAAATTTTGAAATTATCGTACTTTTTCTAAAAACAACATTTAATTTATTTTTTAAATGAAAATGGAAATTTGCTAAAAATTAGGAATAATTTTTTGAAAATTAAGCATAATTTTTGTAAAAAAAAACATTAAAATTTGATTTTTTAAATGAAAATGGAAATTTGAATTTCTCAAATTTGTCAAATTTAAATAAAATATATTGATTTATAACCTGTTTATTTATATTATTTATTTATTTACTAAATTTAATATAACCTAATAACCATCATAATATCCCAAACATTCAGGGATCATAATCCCCTTACAAATCGTTGTCAAAGTCAAATATCCAATGACCTTTATTTTTAAAATATCATTAAAAACTCTCTTATTTTTTTTCATACTCCAAATAATGCCAAAAGCAAAATCCAAAGAATAATTTTTTTGATCAGTTTTTTGCACCTGTCTTTAGAATACTAAAAAAAATATATAAAAAATCAAAAATAAAAACAAATTTATTTAATAATTACTTCCGCCAACACATCCTTTGAAAACATTGACTCTTTTATTGGCTTATAAACTGTCAATTCCACCATTTCCTCTTTATTCAACAATTTGGCTATTTTATGATAAATATTATTTTTTAATCTCCCTCCAAAAAAACTACTTATGGATTCATTATGGTCTCCGATTTTATTATAAATCCGTTTTAATTCGGTTTTTGTTTCTTTCGACAAATTCCCATTGAACTTCTTCATTAAATTATTCATTTTATCGTAAAACGCATTATTCAAAGCAAATTGCAAACATTGCTTGATCTCGACTTCTTGAAAGCTCGAGAAAAACTCCTTACTTAATTCCTCAAGAAAGCCATAGGCTAAAATCTTAGAAAACCCGATATCAGATATACATAGAAAAGTGACTTCTCTCTCATTTAGGTAATGAATGGTATATCTTGTCAATAAATATTTAAACTATTAGACATTTTTTTTTGAAAAAATGTCACTCTTTATTATAGTCAAACGAATCCTTGACATTCGGTTCTAATTTGAGCAGGAGAGGCAAAAGGACCTGTGCGAAATTTCCAGAAACCAATTGATATTCTGAAAGGATGGTTTGGTCCATCCTTGCTATTATGCAATAAAAAAGAGACATTTTTATATTTTAATTTTCCACAAATAAAGAAATCGACTTTAAATCAAATGATCATTTTTCAAATTTTGTCTAAATTTCACATTAGTTTTTTAACATTTTTTCATATTTTAAATTCTTTGAAAAACAAAGCATTTGTTTATAAAAAAAACTTTCAATGATCATTTTTTTTTTTAGTATATGGGTTTTTTTATATTTCTTTCTTTTATTTATGATTTTTTAAATATCCCTTTGTTATTTGTCTTATTTAGTTAGAAACATGTTATCAGAACTTTTTGTAACTTTAAATCAACAAATCAACATTTTTTCTTTTACATTATCAACATTTAAAACATCAAGAAATAAGTATGGGATTTGCTTAATTTGAAAGAAAAATTCCATTTGAAACGTTGAGACACCATAAAAAAAATTCAAATTTTTTTAAATATTTGAAATAAAATATTTTCAGGGGATATTCCCTGCAAATCAAATTTTCTTCAGTTTATAATAGTATTAAGAGATCAATTATAATATTATTAAAAGGACCTTTCAATATTTGCGTCATCTTGCCACTCTTGATTTAAAAATATCTCTCTCTTAAAGAGATATTATATTCAAAATTTCCAAAAAAATGCTTGAAATCCTTAAAAATGTTAACCTGGAGCAGCTTTATGAGCTTCCTTACAATTTTTATGCTTTGACAATCGCTGCTTTTCTCCTTTATTTCCTCTATTGTCGTGCCTTCAGTAAATTCATCTACTGTCAATCCCGACCTCTTAAGTTTGCTGAGCGTTCAAAAACCACATTTGTTCCTGCCTTTCCTTTCGGTTGGTTTAGAATATGTGACTCCGACGAATTGAAGGTGAATCAAGTATTTTACAAGAAATGCCTTGGGGAGAACCTCGTGGTTTTTCGAGGCCAAGACCAAAAAGCCTATATTTTGGATGCTTATTGCCTCCATATGGGAGCCAATTTGGGCATTGGTGGCAAAGTTAAGAACAAAACATGTATAGAATGTCCTTTTCATGGATGGATGTACGATGGGGAGACAGGCAATTGCATTGGGAACAATGGAAAAGAGGCCAAAGTTTGTGATGTTTATGAATATCAAAATATTGAGGAGCTGAAGCCAAATGAAGATGGTACTTATTTTAAAAAGGTGGGTGCAGAAGCTGTGAAATTGAGAAAATGGGTGGTCAAAGAAACTCATCATCAAGTGTTTCTTTGGTATCATCCTGAAGAAGAACATCGTCAAAAACCTTTATTCGACCTTTTAGATCTAAAGGACTATGCTCATCTAGAATATAGAGGCTATGGAATGAATACTATAAAGAACCATATTCAAGAGGTACTTGAAAACACTGCAGATTACCTACATTTCCATTATGTTCATGGCCAATTGATCAATGATAGTGATTTATTTAGGTTCAGATGGTTCATGAGATGGAAATGTGCGGAAGATCCAACATTAGTCGAACATATGAAATGTGATGACCCTTATCAAGATGCCTATAGAAAGTCCATCATCAAAAGATTCATCAACGAAGAAAATAAACAATATATCACTCTTAATGGTTTGGAAAACCATTTCAATATTCCATGGCTCAAATTCTCAAGATATTTTTTCACAGGAACAGCATTGCATTTAGGACCTGGAGTCGTTTATTTTTTTTTCAGATCTTGGCTTTATGATGTTGTTTTTTCCATCACCTGTTTGCCAGTGGAAAAATACGAACAAAATTTTGCGGTGACTATTTTTACAAATAAACGGATTCCGTATTTCGTCACAGCTATTGTGATCTTTTTCGAAATCGGTCAGATTTCAAATGATGGAGTGATCTGGGATCATAAGATGAACCCTGCCAAGATCTATTATAATCAATTTGGACCTTATGATAAAATGTTCGCAGAATGGAGGAATTTCTATGCCAGGTTCTTTAAGGGTGCATATCAGAAAGAAAAAAAACAAGCAGAAATGAGTTGCAATAAGTTAGATTGGTAATTTACTTATGAACAAAAATTTTAATTAATATTTTTAACATGAAGAGAAATTATCAAAATAACAAGAATGCTAAAATTATTTGTCGCTTTTAAATCCTTATAATAGACTCCATTAAATTTTTATTTCCCAAATTTTTTTTTTTTAATTTCTCAGTTGCTTTCTGAACAAAAAAGAGGTATGACCTTTGTACTTCATTGGAATTTGTTAATTTTGAAGGAGAAATCACTTTCATGTTTTAAATATTTTTTAAATAAAAAATTCGACAAATGAAATTTTTACATTCCAACGGATGAACAAAAAAATTGGCTTTTAATACTTTCATTCACAAAATTCCTTCAAATTCTTAAAATGTTATATCAAGTTTTATTTTTGAAACGACCTTTTATCGGAAGGAATAAAACTAAAAAACACCGTTTACTTTTTTTTATCAATCGAAAGTTTTTTAATTTTTATTTTTTCTCTCTCTCAATATTTTATTTTTTTTCTAAGCAAAAAACTAAAGAAACTTTTTGGAATACTAAAAAAAGAAATTAAATTCAAAGTGAACACCTAAGGGTGAAATATAAAAAAAAAAAAAAAAAAAAAAAAAAAAAAAATGCATATTTTTTATTTTTGTAATAATAATTAACAATTGAGCGTGCTCTTTCCTTTTCTTCTCCTTCCAAATAATCGTTTATCTGAGTAATTAATTCATCTTTGCTGAAATCATGCCCAATTTCGTTTCTTTTTCCTTTAATAAAGACAATATCGGATTCAATTTCCTGAGGCAAAAAACCGAGAATTTCTTGAAAAACCTGTTCTGGCTTCCGAGTTTCCATGTTTTCCTTTATGTAATTCAAAATATCATTTTTAACTGTGTCTCTTTTAACAAAAAAATCATTTTTGTTGATCCAATTGGGAAAAAAACGCCCCTTTATATTTTCTTCAATCTTTTTGCAGCATTCTCCGATAGATAATAATGTTGATTTTCTTTGGAGTTTTTTACTTTTGTTTTCTTTTTCTTTTTTTCCAACTTCCATAAAACTGTTGAATTCCTTCATCGTGTTTCTGATATCGTGATTTTCTTTTTTTAGATTATATATTTCAAGAGCATTCTCCTTTTTCATTTTTTCCATATCAATAGCATGCTCCTTTCTCATTTGTTCATAATGAGTTTTTAGATCAATAGCATGCTCCTTTCTCATTTGTTCATAATGAGTTTTTAGATCAATAGCATGCTCCTTTTTCATAGTTTTTATATCAATATCATGCTCCTTTTTCATTTGTTCACATTGAGTTTGGAGAGCTGTGATTTGTTCCAATAGACCTGCAATTTCTTTTCCATGATTTTCTCCAAGTTTGGTGATTTCAGATGCCACTAGAAAAGAAATCATTTGACGATTCTCGTACTCATCCATTGTTTTTTCTTGGATTTCTTGTTTGAAGTTGAAGACTTTTTTATCTAGTTGGAAGGCTTCAGCGTCATATAAATTCAGCCGATTGAGGATATTTTCTGGGTTTGCTCTTGCCTCCTGTAAGATCAGAAAAGTAGGAAGGAGCTCTGCTTGTATTTTCGCAGGTTCTTGTTGAGTTAGCATGAAAATGGAAAACAATTTTGAGTGTTTAATTAATATATTAAAAACTTTTTCTATTCTTTTTTAAAAAGCAAAATTTGCTTCGAACTTATCGAGGCAATTTATGCGAAATTAAAAATACCCCACTAACCCATAATAATAATAATTTTATTACTAAACATCTAATAAAAAGTTCCAGAATTTAAAATGTAATTTTTTTGCCCCAAAAAATTCAATTTGAAAAAAAGTCTCTAAATTTTTGCCTGTTCTAAAAAATAGCTTCATTCCGCAAAACTCAAACTTTTAGCCTGTCCCTATAAAATCCAATCGAACCATCTCCAAATTATCATAAAATAAATCCTTTTTCCATATGTCCACCATTGACAAGCTAGGGATCATCGGAGTCCGTAGTTACGACCCTAATCATCTCGAATATATTGAGTTCTTCAAGCCCCTCACAATCATCTGGGGCCATAACGGTTCAGGCAAAACAGTACCTATATCATAAAAATGTCTATAATTTTCTTTCATTTTTCTTAATATCTTAAGACTATCATCGAATGTCTCAAACTCATTACCAGTGGCTCTTACCCACCAAACTCACAAAACGGAAAGACCTTTATCATGGACCCGAAGCTCTTCGGTCGTCCGGAAATCAAGTCGCAAATCAAGTTGAAATTCAAAGCCTTGAATAAGAAGCAAATCATCGCAATGAGGACCTTCCAACTCACAACTCTGAAAAGTTCCAAGCTTGAGATGAAAACCTTGGAACAAGTCCTTAAGACTAGAGACCTCAATGGAGATATCGTTTCAATTAACCATACATGTGCAGAAATGGAGAAACAAGTGCCTGAATTGTTAGGAGTTTCTAAGGCTGTGTTAGAAAATGTGATCTTCTGCCATCAGGAGGATAGTTTGTGGCCTTTTGGAGACACAGCCACTTTAAAGGAAATCTTCGATGAGTTATTTGATACTACGATGTATACTAAGCTCCATGAGACTATCAGAGGAATTCATAAGAGCATTTCAAAGAATAATAAGGAATTGTCGACGAAGTTGGTGTTTTACAAGAAGGACTTCGATATACATGTTTCTAGGAAAAACAAGGTTCTGAAAGATGCGGATAATCTAAATGATGATATAAAGAAAATAGAGGATTTGGAAAAAGTCATAAAATTATGGGAGGTCCTTAAATTTTCTTTTATTTTCATAAGAAAATGTAAAATTTTATAGGATAAAAAGAAAGACTTTGATAACTTAGAACAAGAAATCAAAGATGCTGAAGTCGACCTGAATGTAATTCGATATAAAAGAGATAACCATCAAAAAGACCTCAATATGCTTCGTTCAGGACTATCAAAAGAGTTCGAAGCCGACACAGTGGAAGGTCTGCAGAAATGCAAGGACGTCCTTCAGAAGAAATACAATGATTTCGAACACGAAATCAAAGACAAACGATATCGTCTCGAAACTCAGAAAGGCCTGGCTGAAATGAAACGTCGTGAGCTTGATGATTTGCTCCGAACCGAGCAAAACGACTCAAATCTCATGAATGAAATGAAGAAATCTAGAGATGAATTAGCCTCAGTTCTCAAACAACAACAACAAAGCTATGAAACCGAAGAAATTTTCAATGATCGGCTTGCGAATCTCGGTGAAACCAGTATTCAAAACGCTGAGAGGGAAAGTCAAGAGATCATAACTACATACGAGCAAGAAGAACAACGATTGGGCTCAGATCTTGAACAAAAAACAAATGAAATGTCAGATTTGAGGATGGAAATGGAGAGATTGGAACAGGAATTCAAACAAAAGAAAGAGAAAACAGATGAAGTGAGTAAAGTTATTGAGGATTTCAAGGAACAGGCCAAGCGAAAGCCCGAATATGAGCAACAAATCAAGGAAATCGAATCTGGGTTGAAGGATTATAACGTGGATTTGGACATCACTAATGAGGAATTGTCACAATATTCGCAAAAACAAGAGTTATTAACAGGCCAGATCAAGAGATTAAATGAATTAAGGAAGATCCAGACTGCCAAAAGCCATTTCGAGGATCTCCAAATAAAAATCTCAGGACTTGAAGAGAATTATCAAGAAAACAAAAGGAATTTCCTTGAAGGAGTTAAATTAACTGGAATTTTATCAGAAAAACCTGCTTTGAGGAATTCTGATAATCTAGAGGAATTGAGTCTTTTGATTGGGAAATCTTTGGAATCCTCACAGAAGGAAATCAGGAAAAATGAAGAAAAAAAGAAGATTATCGAAGATAAAATAAGAGAAATCCAGGCTTTCAGAAATGTCGTGAACAAGGAAATCACGGATCTCGATAAAAAGCTAAAAAACCTCGAGAAATCCTTTCAAAAAGTGGGTCTTTCCTCTCTTTTGAAGTCAAATCAAGAGATTCTTGATTTCGAGGCTCAATATAAGGAGATTAAGAAAGAGCTCCAAAGTGCTGAAAAGGCTTTAACTATAATGGATTTCACTCAAAATGACCTGCAAAGCTTTCTTTTGAATAAATCAAAAGAAAAGGGCAAATGCGAGTTTTGTGAACAGCCTTTGAATAAAAGCGAATTAGAAAAACTTGAAAAGAACATTTCAGAATTCAGGAAAACCAAAGCCGAACATCATCAAGAGAATCTCAAAGAGAAGATCATTGCCATCAGGAAAGAAAAGGAAGTTTTGAAGAAAAGGAAGGCAGATTATGAGGAATTTTCAAGGATTAAACGAAGATCCAATGAATTACAACAAGGAATCTCTGAGAAAGAGGCTGAAAAACAAGGATTGGATAAGGAATTGGATGTTTTGGAATCTTCCTTGATGAAATTGAAGAATTTGGCTGAGAAATCTGAGGAGTTGCTGGAGATTTATGGGAAATTGGAGGCTTTGGAGATAGAAAGAGATGAAAAAGATAAGGATTTGAAGAATTTAACGAAGGAGAATCCTGGAATTAAAGAGATAAAGCTCACAAATGAAGAAAAGGAAATGCTTGGGAATTCAAGCATTTATGAGGATTTGGAGGAAGTCATGATGGAAATGCAGAAGAAAGAGAAAAGAAGGAGTAGACTCATGAATGAGTTCCAACAGTATAATGGTCAAAAAGATAAAATGATAGATTTTTTGACGAAATTGGCTGGTGAAGAAAATAAGATAAGGAGTATGGAAGCCGAATGCTCGAAATTGAATGAAAGCATGAAAGCCATCAGGGAAGATCTTCCGAGGAAAATCGCGTTAATTAAGAAACTCGATTCTGAAAAGAGATCAACAGATGAACAATTGGTATTTTTTTTTTTTTTTTTGCAACGATAAATTTTTGTTTTTGGCTTTTTTTTTGCAACTATAAATTTTTGTTTTTGGCTTTATTTATTTTGTTTTCATACATTTCTAATTGTTTAATTTTCAATAGAGAACCGTGAAAAAGCAAGCCAAACTCAGCGAAAAGGAGATTCAAAGAAAAAGAACATTGATAGAGTTCCTTTTACCTCAATTTAAGCAGAAGATGGAGCTCATAAGGGTGATCAACAAGAAGAAGTCCAACCGAAAGGAAGAAGATGAAATGAAGAGCTTGAAGGACAAAATGAGAAAAGACCTCAATATTATGACAGATGTTATTAAAGAATATGAGAATTTCATTGAAGAAAAGCAACGGTTCATTCAAGAAAAGGACCAACATTTCCAATTGCTCGATTCTAATATTAAATTAAAGGAAATGGAAATCCAAATTCAGAAGTTAGAAGATGAGGCCAAGAAAACATCGGAATTCTTGAATAATAAGAGACAAGAAATCGATCAATTGAATGTTATTAAGGCGAAGATTGATGAAGAAAAAACAAAATATAATTCATTAAGGGAAAGAACCAAATTTTGCCTGGATAATCTTGATAAGGAAAATGTAAAATGATTATTAAGAATTTTAATAATAATATTTCTAAGAATGACTTGAAAATCAAAGCCAGCCAAACTGAAGAAACTTACATAGAAAGTTTGATCAATCATGAGATTCAAAATGGGATTTTGGCGGATCTCGACACGTATTTAAAAATTGAAAAAAGATAAAGAATTATCTTTTTCATCTAGTTATGTCAAAACCCTCGAACAAACTCTTTTGAGATATCACAGAACAAAGATGGAGGAAATCAATAAAATCATCGCAGATACATGGAGGGTAAACAGATTTCTCTTTTTCTTTAATTTAACAAAAAATTTTCTAATTTATAATATTTTGTTAAAATGCTTTCTTTAAAATTTTAAAAACTTCCAAAAAAAATTATAAAACATCATAAAAAACATTAATAGGATGTTTATGATGGAGAGGACATCATCAAAATTGAAATAAAATCTGATGAAGAGATTATTTCAGCCAAAAAGAGCAAAAACTACAATTACCGTATCGTCTACTACACCAAGCAAAACAAAGAATTGGAAATGAAAGGTCGATGTAGTATGGGTCAGAAAGTGTTGGCTTCAATAGTGATAAGACTTGCTTTAGCAGAGGCATTTGGAATAAATTGTGGAATTTTGGCGTTGGATGAGCCCACAACGAATTTGGACCGTGGCAATGTACAAAGGTTGGCTAAGGAACTGGGTGGCTTGATTGAGGCTAGGAGAGCAAATGAGAATTTCCAATTGATTGTGATTACACATGATAGGGAATTTGTGAAGATGTTGAGTGAATTTGCGGAGAAATATTATGAAATTGCAAAAAATGAGAGCGGGTCTTCAACGATCACATTGAAGAATATCGATTTTGTTTAAAAGGAAATTAATATATTGAATTTGCGAATTTAGGAAGGAAAAATTTTAACTAAATTTTTTTTTCAATATATAAATTTTTATTTGGGATCAATACTATCATAAACTTCAGAAAAACCTGCAGAAGTAGTAGATTCGTGGAGAAAATTTGAGCCAATAACGATAAAATGTTAAATTTTATTTTTAATAATAATGTTAATTAAATTCTTTTCTTATTAATATTATCTTTGTTCTTTTTAATTATTCCTTAGATTAAAAAGGTCTTGTATAGCAAAAATATTCTATTTCCACTCCATCCGAAATAAACGTTTTCAAATTCTCTTCATTCGACAAATCATTTGTTATCTTTAAATTATATTCGAAACCGTCGCATTCAGCATTCATAATCTTTCTCAAGAGATTCTCCAAAAGATTGGTCCATAAATTCAATTTTGCGAATTTCTTTTGCATTCCTAAAAGAAAGTCATTCTCATTATAATAGCTTAAATCTAAATATAATATTCTTGGATTATTTTCAATGCATTTTCTTAAAATAAGTATGTTATTTTTTGCCCTGATCCAAAATCATTATTAACTAGTTTTAGATGAACAATTGATGAGTTTTTTTCAATTGCTTTTCCCAAAACAGTAATATTTCTTTCATTTCCATTTCCTAAATTATTAATACCTAAATCCAAATTCAATATATTTTTGTTGAATTCTATTGCTTTTCCTAAAAAAAACATTTTCTTTAATTCCTATTCGATTATCCGTTAAATTCAAAGTTGTTATCGTTTGATTTTTTTCAATTGCTTCTCCCAATATTCTCATGTTTTCGGCCTTTCCTCTCCCCAAAGAATTATTTATTACTCAATTTTAAACTCAATTCAATGATTTTAAAGTATATTATTGGATTTATGACTCTTCAAATCCAGACCTTTCAAAGAAAAAATCAACGTTTTAATGAAGGTACAAAAAAACTTGAAATCAAAACGAAGTAGAAAATGTTAAATCTCTGGAGCTTACAACTAGTGGTCGGCATGAATAGAAATTTTTCAAAAATTATTTATTCATTTTATTTTTGCCTTTTAAATTATTTATTCATATTCATGAAATTTTTTTTTTACCTGAAATAATTTATTCAAAAAAAAAATTATTTATTCAAATATTATTAATTTTTTTTCTTTCAGGAAAAATATGCCTAATTACATAATTTATTAAAAAAAAAATTTCTTTCAAATTCAAAGTTTGAAAAATTGATAAATTCGTTTGATCTCCTTCATAAATCAAAGTTTTGCCTCCTATATTTATTGAAACTGAGATTATAATATTCAGTGGGAAGGCTGATCCGCAAATCAGGTCATAATCCAATAGTGGTGAGTCATTTTGAAGTACATTATCACAATTTAACCTTCTAATTTTTGATGGGAAATCGGTATTCCTGTGATTTTTTCCAATTTTTTTTTTTATGGAGAGAATTTTTGATTTTTCAAACAACTAAATATCTTTCTTCTTGCGGTTCTTGCAGAATTCGAATTTGGATGCAAATCCAATCTTTTATATTATCTTTCTCAAAGAAAAACAATTTCAAGTTAAGTTCCAAATCAAAATCATTGATCATTTTTTCATCTTTCATTATTTTCCCATCAAAAACTAAAATAATCTCTTCATTTTTATCCAAATTTAAATCAATTTGATTCATTGATTCATTGATTTGATTTAATCAGATTTTTTCCGTTTTCACATGAAAAAGCTCAATCAATTTCAATATTCAAAATTCTTTGAAGCCTTGAAGAATCTGAATTTATTTTATAATCGAAAAATTTCTTCTCATCGTCCAATTTTTGGCCATCGCAAATGATTTCAACATCATGTATGATTCTAATTCTGGATTTAATTATTTCTTTTGCTTTTCCGATGGTTTTCTCAAAACCAAAAATAGGAAATTCGCGTTTATTAACATTTAAAGCATCACTGATAAGAGTGATTACTTCCTCTTTGTTCCCTTCCAAGAGATTAATGGTCTCCGAATGCCAAATTTTTTTTTAATTTGACTCCATCTTTCTTTTCGCAGTACAATCGCAAGGAATTTCCGAAATCTTTCAAGAGCAACTGAGTTCTCTTTCTCATAATCCCCCATGCTATCTGGATTCTCAACTTCTTTCAGCGGTGGGTCGTATCCTTCTTCTTCAATAGATTTCTGTAATTTTAGAAATTAAATTTTTATAAGTTTTTTTATAGGAAAACATGTATTTTATATGTTGTTTAGAAAAAAATTTGGAAAAATTAAGAATATTCTTATAAAAATTATGGAATATTTCATAAAAGTTTCGGAAAATAACAAAAACAAAAGAAATTCAAAAGCAAACTTTGAAAAACTATAAAAAAAACACCTGATTCAAAAAAAAGCTATTTTGAAAATCATATATACAGAAAGTTTTTAAAAACAAATAAGAGGTTATGAAACATTCATTTATTATCAATTTCCTCCAGGATTTTTTTTCAATTCAAGATATTCCCTCCTTTCTGGATGTTTCTCTAAAACTCTGAAAAGCAAAGCCTGCAATGAAATAGATTTCGAAGATTTGGTTAAATATATCTGATGAATCTAAACGCTAAAAAAAAAAATTGAAGGTACTTCCTGGCTATAGAATTTGGATTTTTCCTGAAAATTCCTATCGATGGTTTCCTTCCAATTGGATTTCAAGTATTCCAAGTAAATTTCCACTTCTTGATCAGGTTTTGCAAAAAAAAATCAGAGGTTTTTTCATTATCTCTGCTTGGTAACTGAAACCCAATTCTTCCATTTCAACTGATTCAAATAATTAATCAAAAGTGACTTTGATATTGTGTCCTCAAAAAATTTTCGTCAGGTGGAGAAAATTTTTTAGTTATCCTTTCATTTGGCTTATTGCGAGATCCCATAAGTCAGATATCCAGTTTGCTAAAGAAGATTTGGAGTTTTTTTCAAGACTCTAATGTGCACTTATTCTTCACATCATTAAATTTTATTGAATTTTAGGTGTGGGACCTTAGTTAGACAAATATTTTCAAAACCATATAATCTATAAGTTAAAAGAAAATTAGGATATTTTAAATAAATGAGAAAATCAGAAAATCAATAAATACTTTTATTTTTATCTTTTTCTGTTTTTGTAAAGGCAAACCTTTAGCATATCATTGAAATGACAAATTATCGAAATTGGAGAATAAATTCTTTCTTCAATTTCAAAATCATTGAATTTGTATCTGTGGCATTGGAATAAGAATAAGTTTTGATCACATCTATGAAATCAATTTCTAATTCTTTTTGTGTAAATCCACTCAAAGAGCGAGATTTTGTATTCAAGCTCAAATCCCAGAATTGGTTTGCAGCTATAAATATATTTAAATCGAGAAAAAAAGAAAAATAAAAACAAATATACTTCACTAAATTTCAAGATCCCAGTGATCACACAATTGGATTTACATTTGCAAAAAATGGTGAATAAAATTCTTCAAATATTTTTGAATTATTTTTCTTTAAAAAGAATTTTGTTCAGCTGATGGTCGTATTCATACGATAATTGGAAAACTCCTTGCATACAGCATTTAAAACGATCTTGATTTTTTGTAATCTGCAATTTGAACTTTTCTTTATTGTCTTGTTTTATATAATGATTTGACTATTTGTCCTTGCCAAATCACCGTGTTATTGAGAAATCAAGCCTGATCACATTTTTGATTGGCTTACTTAATCATGAGGAAGCATATAATTCTTCATTTTCTGTTCTTAATTTCTTCTTAAATAAATAAAAAAAAAATCTTACCATTTCCAGAACTAAATATCATTGTTGACTTTCTTCTCATTCTCCTTGGTGTGAAAATGGAAGCACATCTTGCATCCATTCCATTTTATTCACATAATACCTCTCTTTCATCGAAAGCATTATAAGAGATTGGTCCCTTAAATCTTCCCTCATCGTTTTTAGCTTCTTTCTCATCCCATCTTATCTTGAGAAGAAATTGATGAAGAACTGCGAAGAAGCAAAAATTCCTGCTTTAAAATAGCTTTACTGCATATTTTTTAAAAAGTTGTGGAATTGATTTTATTAAGCTTTAAAGTTTTGACCATCTTAAAATCAATGCAAATTTTTGAATTCAAATAATTTTTTTTTTAGTTCGAAATGTTTTTCTAACTTAATCCAAAAAAAAAGAAATTTTTGGGCAATTTTTTATAAAAGCTTTACTTCAAAAGAAAAATTTTCTTGTTTTTTTTTTTAAATTCATAATTTTTGAGTTTGAGTTTTTATTTTGAGAAAGCTTTAATTCAAATAAATAAAAATTCAGATAGCGTTTGCATAATTCCGCACAACAAAAAACTCAAACTCCAATTTATTAAAATCCTTTTGATTTTTTCAAATTTCTGAATAAAACACTAAAACTCAAGGAACCTTCAGAGAATATTCGCGATTCCCTCATGGTTGTTCCCTGTTCCCCGTAAGCCTTTAAAGATAAATTCTTATAATTTTCCTCCATTTCACTAAACATAACAAATTATTTTTTTGATGATCCACCAATAATTTAGAAAAACCCCCATCTGTATAAAAAATCATTTCTTGGAAAAAATTTAAGAAGTGAAAGAAATTTTTCATTATCAAATATAGAAAAAAAATATTTTTTTTGAATTTTGAAAAAAAACTTAGCATAATTTCCTTTTCGTGGTGACAACCAACCAATTAATGTCTTATTTTTTATATCAAGAGCACTTTTCCTCATTCAGTTAACTACAGATTTCAATTTTTTCCATTTATCATGAAAACTATCTAGAGATTTTCTCTTGATTTTCTTTAGTTCGTTCCCTCTTTTTTAAATATAAAATTGCATATATAATAAATATAGTAGTTACTATTTTCTTTATCCTTAGATTCCAATGTGTGCATTTCGCCCGTTTAAATATTTCAAATGTAAAAGTTTGTGCGCACTCACAAAGTAAATGTCTGTCCATTCTCCGTTTTATTTAGATTTCTTATTTAAAGTTTCTGGTTCCTTTTCGAATTTGTAGTTCTTTCCCAATTAAAATATGATCGCTCAACTAATTAATAAAGAGATCTATGTTTTGATGAATGAATTAGGAAAATGTATATATTTTTCCCAAATATTAGATATAGATGATGTACCATCAGCTTAAATAGATGATGTACCTTCTTAAATAGATGTACTCTAAAAGGTAGTTCCTCAAATTTATAAAAAATATTGTTAATTTTTATCAAAATTTCTGTAAAATTTATCTCGATTTAACCCTTTTAAAAGCACTAAAGTCGACTATATATTGGTTTTTTTCCAGAAAATTAATAAAAGTTATTATAATTTTTGTAAAAAATTCCTAAAACTAAAAAATGGCGGAAATGAGTAATTACAAGTCCCAATTATGTCGTTATTGGGAAAACAGTTTCTCTTGCAGCAAAGGTGAAAATTGTTCTTATGCTCATGGCAAGGAGGAGCTCAGAGCACCAAAAGGCAAAGATGGCTCATTTGTCCCAAGAAAGGATTTCGAAGGAGGCTTTCCCAAGACCAAGCCATGCAAATTTTTCATGCAAGGTTCATGCAAATTTGGTGCTTCCTGCAAATTTTCGCATGAAAATATTGAAGGAGGCAATGATTATAATGACTACAAGCCAAGTTTTGGGTACAATAATGACCAGAGAGGAGGGTTCAGAGGAGGCTTCAGAGGAGGATATAATAATTATCGAGGAGGATACCAAAATGACGTTGGTGCTTATGGTGGTGAAGGCCAGAAGTTCTATTCTTATCCTGATCAGAATCAGAATGCCAACAATGAATAAGAAATGTCATTTTTAAAATGAAAGAAGGTCTTAAGAGTTTTTCCATCCTGGAAGGATTTTTTAAGGAGGAAATTTAAAAACAAATTTAAAAATTTTTAGAGATAGAGAGGTTTTTTTCCTTTTTTTGCATTAAACTTTTGACAGGATGGGTTCAGGAGATGAATTTGGTGGAGGATTTTGCCCAAATGGCGAATCTAAGAGCAGATATCCTATTTTTTTAATACCAAATTCAAAGTTTTTTATTAGAGTGGAAATTTTTAATTTAGCTAAGATAGAATGAATTTTTGATTTTATTAAAACCCTGATTTTTTAAAAGTCTTGCTAAATAATTTAAGAATTTTTTAAAAAAACCGAGTAATTTTTTTCAAAGTTTTGAAAAATACTTAAGAATTTTTTTTTTCAAACAATAATTGTGTTTAATATTAAAGGAAGATCAAGGAAGTAGTTTTAGTTCATTTCGACAGTTTTCATCTTTTCACATTGTTTCTTCTCCTTAAGATAATCCAGATATTCTTTTTGATACGTTTTAGGGTACCCATTTGATTTTGAGCTTTCTTGCAAGGTCCATTTCAAATTTGGTAATGCTTTTTTTTTATGGAAGTTTTAAGTTTTTTTTATCTAAAATAAAATCACAAAAGCTAAATTTTTTTTATTAGGCTAATGAAATGGAAAATTTACTATTTGTTATTCTCAAGCATTAGCTTTTTTACTATTTTAGGAAAATACGAACACAATTTTTGAACATTCCCAACAAACTCAAACCTTTTTTATGATAATTATAAAAAAAAGAAATGTTTATTAATGAAAAAGAAACTTTTTGGGGAATATTTTGTTAAAGTTCTCAGACAATGGTGTTCAGAGGACATATTTGCCCATAATTGAATTTTGACTAACTAACTAAAAACCATTTTTTTCTTAAATTGTAAATCAAGGAAAATCAAAAAATTCCCAAATTTATTTCTGATAATTTTTGGAAGAAAATAATCAAATGATATTTTTTAGAAAATTTATTTTTTTAGTCGCTTTGATTTTAGCCCAAATTATTAAA
>Ga0302186_10000645_pt1 | contig 30631 bp, 22 predicted proteins | sample II_Bog_E1_2_FD_198782 | JGI IMG/M metagenome (GOLD analysis project Ga0302186, IMG submission 198782) | Peat permafrost microbial communities from Stordalen Mire near Abisko, Sweden - II_Bog_E1_1 | ecosystem: Environmental > Terrestrial > Soil > Wetlands > Peat | place: Sweden: Abisko... | reverse complement strand
TAAGGAAAAAATGGACCAACTCAAGTCGGCTGAACATTAAGATTTAGGATCATCCTCTCCCCAAATATCAAGGAAAAAAAGTCAAAGATTATAAGATCAATAAATTATAGTTGTCGAGGAATAAAATTAAACAGGTTCCAATTTTGGCGACAATTAATCCCTTATTATAGAACACATAGATTTTAATGAGGTAAAAAACGATCCATAGCCGGAACAAACTCCACGATGGGATTTAGATTGCTAAAATAAAAATCAATAGAAATTTCCAGGTAATTTTAGATCTAAAAACGACCAACCACCTTGGATGGTTGATGATCAATCTAGTCCTTCCTCCAGTCCTCGTGATTTTTAATTTGAGTCGTCAAAAATGAAACCAATCAGAAACAGTAAAAATACTTGCGTTGATCGGCAGGAATTTATTGAGATGAGTATATCTAACAAAAGCTGCATTGCGAAGCCAATGGGTGGATAGAAACTATAATTCAGTTCATTAGCATCGCCAATATCCCGTTTTCCTCAGCCAAAGCAAACATAAAATTTCAATATTAATCAAATTCTAAATCGATGGGACAATTAGATTTACCCATAACTGTAAAATATTTATCTCTAAGATCATTTATTTTTTAAGGAGGCCAAAACAAAATAAGAATCAAATTCCAAATTGGCTCATTTGAAATAAAGTATGAAGATGAAACTGTAGCTCATCGAAAGGTCGCAAGAAAGCAAGAATATGTAATTAATTTAAGAAATTGAAAGACTCAAGTATAAACTGTCAAGAATGGAATAATAAAATTAAAAATTAAAGAGAATGTTAGCTGACAAAAATAATGTTATATCTACTTTGAAAATGAAGTAGCGAAATATGGGATGCCTGCATATCTAAACTCACAAGCCAGAAAGTCAAGAATTAAGTCATGAATTCAGTTACAGATTAAATAATATTTATCCAAATTAAAACCCTACTCCCACATTTTTAGGCAATAAATAGATGCCAGTAATTAGCAGGCAGTAATTTTAAGATGTCTTATAATCAAAAATATAAAACCATGACTTATGTTTAAAGCACATGGAAGATCTGCAGGAGTACATTTTTGATATCGAGCAAAAGTTGGTCGGAATCGACATTGAAGTTTAAAAAAGAGTAAAGATAATCGGCTAGCATATGACTTCAGAATTCTAATAAAAATTGCAGCAATAAATCACCAAGATGAAACAAACTATTTAAGGAGTTGAGTTGGAGAAGCAGGAAATTAAATAAAAATTTAATAAGAAAGAACAATAATTGAAAGCTAGAGAAAACTAACTCTAATAACTGTATAAATAATTGCAATCATAAAGAAAGAATATAGCTCGATAAAGAGAAAGAGAAAAAATAAGCTTATTTAATAGAAATTGCTAATAGCAAGCAACAAGATCCAAATCTTCTAATTGTTAGCATTCCTCCGCCATTGTTACAGGAAAATTTACCAGTGACCATTTTTTCCGAGCTAACCCGCAAGATAATTATCCTATAAGCAATTAAATCAAGGTATCTCCGAGTTCAAGATCAAAAAAAAATAGAATGAGTGCATATAACGAATAAAATTTACAACCTAAATCTTCCTTTTATAAATATAGCAAAAGGCTAATTTCTGATGATCCATAACATAATACATAAAGAGTAAGTAAATCTCTCTTTAATGATTTTTCCAAGTACTCGAATAGAGCATGTTCAAGAATGGAAGAACAAGATAGTGAGCTACTCAACATTAATAACAAGATTCAGAGGATTAAAAGTGAAATTAATCGGTAAATTTGTTCTATTAAATGATTTTTATGATTGGATGATATTCTTATGTTAAATACTTATAATTTTAACAATATAGCTTAAATAAAAATGATTTACAAATGATTTTGAAAAGGAAAATAGATATTGCAAAAGTAATCACATTTATTTTTATACCGCAATAAATTATCTTTATCTTAGAATAGCTATACAAAAGAATTAATTTAAATAATTACTCATTGCTCAGAACATTAACTAGACTGAGATGTGCATATATTCAGAATTGAAGGGTCAAAATAATGATTCACAGGACTTTCTGTCATTCTTTCAATCCAATCCTAGTAGCAAAGAATCTGGTTTATCTCATACCCCATTATTATTCTATTCTGCACAACTATATTAACGGATATGTACATTATTTACATGCACCTAACTAAAGTGTAGAAACTGTGCCATCCAAATTTACGAGGCGAATATATTAATTCCCAGAGTCAAAAAAGTAAACAACACCAGCTCTAGATACGCCAATATTTCGTGGGTAGTTTAGTCGATTGTAGCCAAGAGGGCCATCTAAGAACCCGGATAATCCGCATGTTCCAGCGACTACTTATACTTGCTGAAGCAAAAAAGAAAGACGCTTAATACAATGATTATTGGTATCTGCTAAAAAGAGATATTAATCTGGATTGTCCTCATCCAAGTAAAGAGAAATGAGTGGACTGATTCTTAAATTATTCATGCTTAAATTGAGATAGGGAGGTTATAAAAGGCAGTCCGTCGAGTTCAGTTCACACAATTAATTTTGAACAAAAAACACCTACTCTGCATTTATCTGTTCAAGCAACTGTTAGGATGGGGGTTGAAAGTAAGCGACTGATGAAATACCATTAAACTATGCCATTTCAATAGAACCAAGAATATTCCCTGCTTGTCCGCAAATGCCCACAAGCTAAGAAAGGTCTGTAGTTGCAACATTGTAAGAATAAACACAGTGATCGATCTCGCTAGCGTAATATATAGTACTATTTTAATAATTTGCATCCACAGCAAAATGGTACTCTACTCGAGTCAATGCTCCACTAAGGATATTTTCAGGTTAGAAATATTCGAGACTGAAGTGACCATAATACGCAGGAATATCGTAGTCGCTGGTACTTGCTTGGTGGCTCATACTTTTAACTAGAAACATCATGAAAAGGAATACCACTTTGATCATTAGTAATTTAAAAACAATTATATTAATAATATTGAGAATATTTGATTTCTTAATAGGATCAATAAGCACATGCCTTATTGCTCGGCCAGGAGTCTTTATCGATTGAATTTATTCGCTGACCATTTAGCACATATCCTTAAACTGCAGCACGGACGGTGAGACCTGAGGATTAAGGTACTTTTTGACTCTATGCATCATACCTACTACCAACGGATGCGTAGCCATGAGCTGAGCACGCAATAGTCCAAATATTATTTTTGGAAAAATGTAGAAAATTTGTGAGGAAATTCAGATATATGTTTCTATATACGTTGATGTTGGCAATTTGGCTGGAATTGCATTCAGAAAGAGTAGAACCTGTTTTTCCCTCTTTTATACAATTAATACCCAAAAGAAGAGGGATAACAGAAGAATCATATTCAGAGTTAATTATCAGAATTTTGTTGTCTATGGAACTCCAAGCATTTTCTAGAAAAAAACATTTATATTACTCTCCAACCAAAAAACGATTGCAGACAGCCAAAGGAGTTTTTTAGTTTGAGTTTGCAATATTATACAAACTTTGCATTTATATGTCAAGAACATATTTTCCCTATTCAGGAGACTATACGTTTATTATCACTCCTGAGTCAACTACCAGATAAACTGAGGTTGGATTTGCCATCAGATTTCTTACATACGCTGACCAAAGGTAAGCAGCGATGCCTCCGGCTGATGATCCTGCGAGGAGAACTTTTTCTGCAGAGGTTAGATTATATTTATCGACTAACCACTTTAAATGAGAACGAGTGTTGTCAGCTCCTCGAAAGTATAGTTGAGAATCTTTATATTTAATTGGGCTTTATGCAGAGCCTTGGTGTAGAGATCCATCACAATAATGAATGAACACCTTGGTCCAGGTCGCGAATTTGCTGAGAGCTGGATCTGTGGACAGATATCCGGTCTGATTTTCGAGTGTATCTGGTAGAGGGTTACTGCTTCCACGCTCAGTTTTACTTCTAGTGTAACAACTTTCTAACACTTCAGACATGCTTTTTCCTTGACAATATCCACCTCCATTGAAAAATATCAAGAAATTTTTGGTATCTCCTCCTTCATGCAGATAGATGGCTGGTGAAGACCCATCCAGGCATTTTGCTTTAGGATCAGTGTTATGAATTATTTTTTTATAGGGCTGTTCAGCGCATTTGGCCAGTAAGGCCACAGTCATGACCATCACCAAAAAGTGGGCATTAAAAATCCTACACATATAACAAATTATAAAAATGATCCCTTTTATTAATTACTATTCCAACCATTAATACTTTGCTACTTTATCTTCGAAACTATTGGCTTTTTGGTAGACTAGAATCCTGTAGTAACTTACAGGCATAGATAATGATAATAATAAGTGATAAATTTTATCAATCAATCATGGCTGGCGTCATTGCTCTCTTATTTATACTTCCCCTTAAAATTGTTCAGCTTCTCAGTTAAGTTGCTCAATTTTATATTTCGAGTCGTACTATTCAGTAATGCGTTCTATTACTTGATCAAGTTGCATAGAATCTATTGCTGAATGCAGTTCTTTCGCAAACGATGCAAACGCTACATGCGGGCCATGTTTTGATTGTTGTGTAAAATTTTCTCGGCGTTTTAACTGAATTTCGCCCATTCATTCTCAGTTCCTTGAGATTTTGTTGAAATGTTCTTCCAAGCAGAGAATATTTTTAGTTGCTTCATGTGTGCGAATATGTTTTTAACGTTAACTTATAGGAGGGATTCTTCTGTCGGATGCGACATCTGCTCATGGCTGACCTCAGTAACGAAACCATTCGCTTATTACAGTTTCATTTTACTGGTCTTTGTAAAAATTTAAGTTCGCTCATGGATAACATTCTCGATGCCCTTGATGGTTTCAAGATTGACAGTATACTTGAAATTAATAAGACTCTGTTTTTGGTCAAGATTTGACTCCTCAATAAATTTATTAATTTTACTTATCACATTATGCTCTAATTTGCAAGTTTACCAAGAAATTTCATCTCTTATCTTTTTCTGCTCCAACTGCAAGCGGTAAATCATCTTGCGAATGGGAAGCGATTATTTGACTATCTAGAGATTAACTCGATGTTGTAACTCATCAATCATGCTTGTTGTTCCTTCACTTTATTGCTTACCAGTATTTAGAATACCTTTTTTATAGTTCGTACGTTTTTTAGTCATTCGTTTTGAACTATATTCATTGTCTCCTGATTCATCGTATGGAACCTACACCTAATACCCCCGAAACTCATCAAAAAGAACAATTTATTTCTTTTTGACATCTTAAATGATATATTTCTCATCATATTGGGAGATTATTTGCTTTTTGTAAATTTATTGCAGATTATTGATGTTATCTATTAAAGTGCCATCGCAATTCAACTGAGCTTCTTCATTAAAATGCTATTTAATAAACGTATTAACTGCATTGATGAACTACCTATCGAGTTATTATCTTAATTTGGTTAAACATATAGTTTTGTTATAAGCTCTCCACTCTTCTCCCGAAGTTTGTCTTTTGAGTTCAATTACTTCATTGCAAAAAAGACGTCTTGATATGAGACTGGTTGATATCATCATACACATATATTCTTCGGATTCCCAAATTTGCGAATAATTTTTGAATTCCTCCTTCCTTTACTTGTATTGCTTCATTATGAATTTAATAGAGGATATGATATGCGCTTTGCTTGATGTGCCCGAATATCTTTTCACTATTTAAACTTATCCAAGATATTATAATGCTCTAAAACTATCATAGGTTGGTATTTCGTCTAAGATTTTATTTAAAACTTAACTATCTTAAGAAGTGATTTCGCTTCTTTTTAGAACCCGCTTAATAGCCAAAAGAATTAGAATTTAATAGATTTGAGTAAGTTCGACAAGTGCCTGAGCATCCATACACTGGCATTAGTCATATAATTTCAAAATATCTCTTTTGCTTCTGAGAATTTACATCTTCATATGATACTCTGAAGGTTATCCTTTTCTTATGATCTTTGTTATTAATTTTATGCAGTCTTATTCGCAGTAATGATGCTCAAATGAAAATATAAAGAAAATAAAACCAGCAAGTTGTTGTTTAAGTGCCACTAACGATGAATCAATCGGCAGATCACTGAATTTAAGTTTGTTTCCTGTTTCAATAAGTCTTTTGATAGTTGCTAAAAGACAATTTCTTTTATCTCTTCTCACAAAGGCATCTTCAACCAAATTAAAATCGGCCGCAAAATTAAAGAAATTGACCAGCTGCTTATGCGAAAAACCAGAAAGATGATCTTCTAGTGGAAAATCAGGTTTGAGCAAATTTAGAGAGGACTGAATATACTTTAGTCTGTCAACTTACTGAGAAAAGAGAAGGACTGACCTTTAAAATTATTATAGATTAGTAATAAAATATGACAAAGGCTTATCTGTCAAATTGAGCAAATTTTTTGCGTTTTATTATAAAAAGTCTTTAAAAGTAATACGCTTCTTCATTGAACTAATAATAAATTTATTCTTCACAGTTGATTTAGCAATTGAGATCCAATATACTTCGGCCTTAAAAACTGCCCGCTTGAGCCTAGTTTGAGCGGAATAAAATCTTAACAGATCTGGTAGACGAAGGCGAGTTTTGCTCAAAGGAGTAAGTTGTGCTGCTAATTCTTCCATATTGGCGGGTCGTGCCGCTAAAAATCCAAAAAGTTGATGTAGTGCACTGAATGAATAGCATTTATCGAATTTAAGATTATTTCTGGTTTCTATAATTTCATTAAGGATAGTTTAAAAAAAGAAAGCATCGTCCCAACAATAGAATGTCCTTTTGTGGTGTTTCTAGATACTATAAAGTTTCAGGAGTGATTAATGGATGTTGTGATTAGAATCAAACTAAAAAATGATCTGACTAATCCATCCAGCTTTTTTCTCTTTCCTTGCAAAATATCCCAATAATTGAGACAGGCCAGCCTCACCTTCTTTGATTTATCGAGTTAAATTTTCCAGTTATAGTTGATATTTGACTTGGAAAATAAGGATAAGATAATCCTGTAGCACTTGATAACATCTATAATATTTACTTTTAATGATGTCATATAAATTCAAGGCGATTTATGCCCACTGCGCCATTTCATCAGCCTTTATTTCAATAAGAGACAGCATCAGCTCATCACTATATAGATGTTTTTCTTGCAAGATGCAGCTCAATCCCAACAGATATTTTAGAAAATAGTAGTAATTGTGAATAGCTGAGGGGTATATCACCTTATTTTTGTCCATTTTTAGGATATACCCTTAGTCCTTAGGGACAATAGTCGTATTTTTATTCAGGATGAACAACTAACTGTACTATGCAGGGCGAAAAGTATAAAAATTCATACGATTGGCTTTAAATTCGTATTTGGCGAAGTGAGATGGAGTTTCGAATGTATATACATTAGGTTTTGGCTTTATATTACTGTGTACTTGATTGATAATATGACTACCGATATTAAAAGCTGATATAATGCGATTAAAGTGCCAGAGAGTATCTGCTTTTATAATTTTAGTCCGAAGAAAGTCTAAATGAGGTCCAGATGAAATATCTTCGAGGTAGCTATTCTCCCTGATTGGACTGTATAGTTTCTAAAGAAAGGTTAAAAATGTTTAGTTTCTGGTGATGATGGTATACTAAAACTCTTGACTAATTTTTTGGAATATTTATGGTTATTCAGGAAGTATGATGGTTGTTTATTCTGCTCCATGGGGTCTAAAATTTCCATTGAGATATTTTATTTTATTTGAAATGTTGACAAGCAAAGAAATTTTCTATTAAATCGTGACCTCCTCTTCCTTATATTTATCTTTAGGTAGCAGATTTTACGATTGAGGTTCCCCAATAAATTTTAGATGAATGTATGCATCTGCTATAAGTTGTTACACATGAGCGTATTTATCGCTAATGTCGCATATCTGACGAAATATTATGGTTGTATTTTCTATTTGAATCAGGTCCTTGTTTCGAACTGGAGAGTACTATTCAGAAGGAGGTATCACTAGTAGCTAATGTGAGTGCAGAAAATAAAAAAAATCAATTAAATCTGCTGAAAAATTGTTGGTATTGAAGCTATTTTCATACTCTTTTAGAAACAATTCAGAAATGGTGGGCTAGCTGAAGAATATTTCTAATTTTTCTTATAAATTTAGAGATTTTGGCTCGTAAAACATGAACTTCTGTACATCAGCTTACAAATTGGTCTGCTCTTTCTGTAGTGCATTGAAATAAATATTTATTTCTTTAAGCTTAACTATTTTGCTAATGTTCATTCTTATTTTACTTTATAACTGGATCATTTGCTATCCATCAACCACATTCTCCCATTTATTTTTCTAGACTCGACGTAGATCTAGCTTTATCTGCACAAATATTTATTAGTAAGTGGCTTTGAGTCTTTCATTGACGTCGCTACTGAATTCGTTGAGCTATAAACAGATTTAATTTGTGATCAGGTTCTATAGATTTTTAATGATGAGCGACTCGCTTTTGAAGGAACTTCTGGTGTATTGAACTTCGTTATTTGCTGGCTATTTAATACCAAATTCGTTTTACATGCTAAATTTACTATTATATGCTGCATATATTATTAAATTATGAATTCAAAGGAAAGCCTTTTCCTCTTTGTTTTTCCTGAAATGAAAATAAGCTCAAGGACATATTAAGATCTCAACAATTATGGTGACACTAATCTGATAAATATCTTCAATGTTCATAAAATGAGGTCTTTGAAAGGAAAGAGTTAACTGTTATTTTAACGAAATATTTTAATTTTAATTTATTATCATCTTAATCTTTTGCTTGCTAAATGCTTTTGATAAATTTAATAAATATTATATTTCATGATTATCAGTTTAGAAAATTTCGATGAGCACGGAAGAAGTAGGCCTCTTTTAAACAGTCCTCGAAGCATATAGGCATGCAAAAGACAAGGAATTTAACCTGAATAACTCATAATTAAAACTATGGAGCAAATAAAGCATTTATATAAAGATGGCATGAATGATAGAAAGAGCTTATAAATAAAAATGCTGCACTATGAAATGAGAAGAAAAAGTAAACTTGATATGGTGCTGAAAGAAAGAATGGACATTATTTAAAACATAAAGCCAATGTATCGACCTAATCCTTCATAAAATAGGTTGCGAAGAATTTAAATTGTCGAGGTGGAGGACAAACTTTAAAAGAAAAAAATTATGGACGAGGTTAAATCCTAATTAAAGCAGAAACAGCTGTAAATGAAGAATATGCAAATCTAACAAAAAATAAGAACATTGGAGCAAAAGAAAAGATAATCTAAATGGAAAAAAGAGATATAAAAAAGATAAAAGCAGAAATTGGCAGTAAAAAACCAAACTCATAACTAAATACTTCACGAAGCAAAGATAAATAATTATTTGGTTAGTGATTCTTAGAAATAGCAGCAAGTTAAGCAAGCGTTACTTTAAAAGCAAAATAGAATAAAACAAATTAACGAAGAAAAAAATGAGTTTTATACACAAAAGACTAAATATGCCAAATAAATTGAACAAAAAAAGTTAATTTAAAAAAAGGAAAAAGTAGATATGAAATTTTCGGAATTGGATAAACGATTACAATAAAAAGAGGCTCAAGAATCAATGTATAAGAGGAATTTGTAAGATTAAAGGAGAAAAGATGAGCTATGGAAAGAAACAAAAAGAAAATAGACTGAAATAGAGGAAAAAAAGAGACATAATGATGTTTGGGAATCAATCAAGCATAAATAGATTAAAAAAGAATCCTATTTAGAGGAAATTTAAGGTAAGAAATAGAAGTATTATAACAATAAAAAGTAGGATCGAGAAGCGAAGGCTGAATTAATTAAAACCAAACAATTGGAAGATGAAAAGTAAATTGAAAAAAGAAGGAGAATTATGGAATTGATCTAATAAGATCAGAAAAGGCAAGATGATCAGAAAAGACTCAACGACCAAATGACAATGCAAAGTAAAAAATAGATGTTAGAAGCCAAATAAAAAGGGAGGTTGTAAAATTTAAAGTAAGACTCATAAATGAAGCAAATAAAGAATAAATTTATTGTTTAAAGATAAAGAGAAAAGGAAAAATAAATTGAGGAAAAGAAAAAATAAAGAAACTAAAAAGAAAAAGAGAAAATATTGACAAAATAGTTAAAGTTGAAATAAACTGAGGAGAATCGGCAACGAATGGAGAAGATTAAATTTTATTAAAAACAGTAATCGATGGAGAAGTATCATTAAAAGATGAATTAAATAGACTCTAAGAAAAAGTAGCAAAAGAGTATTAAAATAATTAAAAATGTCAATAGATAAGAGATTGAATTCAAGATTCTATCATAAAAAAGTTTGTCAAAAACAAAAATAATTCCAAACAGGGGCAGTTCAGCAGATAGAATTTAAGTCATAAAATCTTAAGCAAGGAAAAATCCAATATAAATAAAGGAAAAGCTGAAAACATCAGAAATAAATAAATTGATTCAAAATTTGAAGGTACAATACAGCAAGTAAGAGTATGCTTTAATGAAAAAATAGGAAGAGGTAGAGAAAGAGCGAGTCAAATTATAACAAACAGCTGAAAATGTAGCTGAACTAAGAAGATTGCAAAAGATACATGCAGTTGAGAGGACCAGATTCCAATAAAAATTGACTAATACTATGAAGTCCAATCAATAAAAAGTTGAAAAGCATAAAGCTGAACTAATAGTTTGATATTTTAACATAAAATCTTCTTCCAAAATTTTAAAAAACAAAAATAATAATAATAATACTTCTCGTTATACTTTACCCCAATTGATTGTAAATAATTAGATTTGCATTTCTTATTATTTTTAGTTTGAATTTAAAATCTAAAATATGAGTACTCATTTTATCGAGTCCTCCTCTCTGAATATTTTACTTTACTAAATTTGAATGCCAATATATTAATCATTTAAAAATAATTCTGCAATATATTTTAAGTAAGCTGAATTAACCCATTCAGCACCAAGACTTAAAAAACTTTATTTTAATTCGTACTTCAGTTGATATGAATCTATCGTACAACTATACTTGCTTAATAATACTAAATGAAGATAACTTATATGATGATTTCATAATTTGGATCAGTGTTTGACTCACTCAGATAGTCCTTTATTCGAACTTAAGGAAACGTTGAATTTATAATTCTGGAAAGCGCCGTAGGTATAGCCAAAGTTGACTCCAGCAGCTTTAACGCATTGAGTGAATGCAAAGCTGTCGATACTTTCTGCTTCTGATGCACAGTAACTCAGAGTATTTAGGAATGAATGATGAATGGCAGTCTCCACGGTGTGAATTTGTTCGGGTAGGTACGACATCACAATAAGAAAATATAATATCAATCATCAATTGGTGTTAATAAATCAATTTCACGATTATCTATCATTCCTATCAATAAAGCATCTGCTTTACAATTTGGAACAACTAATTTCATTAAAAACTAGCCTAAATTATTTTATCATCTTTATAAACTTTGTAACTTATGACTGAGAGAAAAGAACTCGAAGCATATCCTTAGACTAATTTAAGCAATCAACTACTGCAACATCATCACGAAATGCTTCAGTTTCTGTTCTTTACTAACTATGATATCGTCTACGAAACATTCTAATTGAAACATGGCTCATATTCGGATCGTAACAGAGGACATGTTATTCAAAATTACAAGAGCGAAGAAATAGCAAAGCACTATCAGATCATGTCCTAAAAGATGCATTTACGTATTTTAAGGGATGATATACATTTAGACAAGGAACTGGGAAAACTATAAATTTTATGGTACAATCGCAATATTCCTTACTTTCATCGCTATTATTATCTCAAGTTCCTTTTCACTGCCTATATCAAGAACATCCCAGCTTCAATCATACAAGAAAGCGAACTAATTCAAAATTAGCAGCATGTTTATTACTCAATTTTTAAAAGTATTAGTGCTCGAGAGGCTTGTATTAGAAATATCAAAAAGCAACTTGCTGATTTGAGACCAGAGGATGTATATTAGTATCTGCACGTAGCCAAATAAAGATTTTATAGTGATAAGAGAAAGTCAGAACGTTAAAAATATAAAGCTCAAGGATACAAATTAAAAATGGCGCCGTAGACAAAGGAAAGTAAAATGAGCAAGACTAAATTCTAATTATTTTCTGATAGTTTTGGGCATTTAACAAAGTTGACTTTGTTTTCGATTGAACTCATTGTTAAATGGAAATAATATATTGCATCATTGACTCATGATGTTAGAAAACAAAAGGAAAGAATGGAATATTATTTTTTTGACGATAACTATTTGCTGAAGGTTCTCAGCGATCTCGGATTTTTGAGGGTTTCATTTTTGCAACAATTTTATGATTTTGCTCCTAAAAATGACCCCTTTATGTTGGAGTGCATTTTAGGGTTCTAGAAAAGAAAAGAAAGAAAGATATAGGACTAAATGCTCAAAAATATATTTATGCCTCAAAAATAACATTTGGCTGATATTATGACCAAAATGGAATATCTATCCGATGAATATCGTTATAACATTAGAAGTAGAAGAGTATTTGATATCAATGTACTCAAAAAGCCTATTCAAAGGACTTAGGAAAAATAAATTAACAACGAATTTAAAGAAGAAGTTTGCAACAAAGCGCTTAAGACCATAGAATCACCAGCCCGTACCAAAAAATCAAAATCAGTTACTACTTTTAGAATTCAAGATAAAACTAGCTCAATAAATAAAAAGGATAAAATTATTATTGAATTCAATAATAAAGATTCTCCGATTAGAAGAAAACTAGCTGGCTTACCTGGCAGCCTAGAAAAACATTTTTTAGATACTGAAAAAGATTCACCTCTTAAAAATTCATTTATTTTGCAAAAGAATGAAAATTCAGTAAATACCTCTTTAGTTGATATGAATCTCTTAAATATGCTGAAAAGTGAAGTGATTAAAAAAGTAAAATAAGATTTCAACATCAAAAATATTGGATCTGAAAATGAAGCTTTAGAACTTTATATTGACAATAAGGTTAAATAAACAATGAAAGGAATATTTCCTTTTGAGCCTGAAAAGAATATCAAGCCTAATATAATTTTCACTCCTATTTTTATCGAATAGATCAACCTTGGCTTATAAATTGAGCTTATGTTTAAAAAATCAATCTTATAATATCGGTAGATGCAAGTTGACCAGTCTGAACTTATAAAAAATATGTAGCAAAGCGAATATGTTTACTTTATTATCGGAAAAATGGGAGAACAATAGATTGGAAGAGCTATTTGTGTATTAGATAAAGATATCACTGACTTTAAGATATTAAAAATACTCTATTTGCATTTTATTGATCTTTCGGAAATATAGGTCCTGATTACTCAAATTGTTTAATTCTTGTGGAAGTATTAAAACTCATATGAAATACATTTTCATTTTTATCAGCCTTCAAACAATGACCCAATTCGTCATCTTATTGAAGGTTTATAAACCGTTCTGGAAAAAAATTGCATTATTGGTCGCAAGCAGCTTTATTCAACCATAACTGAAGTAAAATTAATATTTAAGCGCCCCCATAAAAACGTGAACTACATTCCAAATGTTTATCCTTTTTCATTCCACCTTTAGTTTAGCATGTTGTTTTCTCACAAGAAAGTGATGTTATAAAATAAAAATTAGCTCAAACATATTGAACTCTTAAACTACGATTATCTCCTGATGCAGACAATGAAAAGATTTATAACATCTCAAGACATTATGCTGCTAAAATAAAAAATAACTTGGAAGAATCGTTTAAAAATGATTGTGGATATGATAAACGAGGAAGGATAGAAAGATATCATCAGTGAAGATATTCACCAGATAAAAGCCAATAATATATCTGATTTGAATATTTAGTTAACCAAATTACGTCAACCATTTTTAGAAGTTTCTGATTTAACCAAGAACAATAAGGTCAACCTATTAACTTTACACTTTACTTTAACTCCCAATTATTCTGTCAAAACAGTTTAGCTTTAAAATAATCAGCATTTTTATAGGATAGAAATTAATAGCAAGGTCACAATCGAGATTGATGAGGCAGGGACTGAGTTTTATTTCTTAGAGGCTAAATAAACTAAAAAATATAAATTACTTGTCTTCAATGCAAACAATTATTTATCTCTTTCAAAAGATCATTAAACCTGGCTGAGCATCTATCTCTCTTAAAGGATTAGTCAAAATCTATGCGGAATTAGTAAAATAGGAAAAGATGTAATAAATTTATGGATACCTATGAGCAGATATCCGTAAAAATACAAATAAAGACAAGACATGTTTCACCATACAATCAGAGTATTAGATCTTGCTTCGTTAAAAGCCGATGTGCTCATTGGAGAAAAACTTGAATGGTTCTGCAATATGTAAATGAAAAATTCAATTAAATACAAATTGAATAATTTAGATATTATGCTGCAGTCACCTTATGGAGTAGCTGTTGTAGCTATCCCCTCGAAAACCATCATTTATTCTAGAATTTTTATATGATTGCAATTGGAAGCAAACAAACTCATGATTTTCTTAATTTTTATGTGCATTTATTCGAATGCCATATTTAACACTCACAAAATTTTAGGAGTTGATCGATGATCTCAACATGAATAAATTATTATTTCGTATATATTTTAAATGAATTAGAAAAAGAAAAATCCAGTTCTCCCTTCAAAAAAACTGAAGCATGTTAAATCTTAGTAAACTCTGCCTTTTGGGTCGTTGATGTAAGAAATTAGTCATCTTAAATAAGAGTTAAAAACCATCAAGCAAGTCAAACGTTAAGATCCTTATTCAAAAAACCTGCCAAATGAAAGGATCAAATTAGATAAATAAAACAAAAGCAAAAATAAAATTTAGCTCAACTAAATTGATTGTATCAACCGCTAATACAAACTAAAAATGGACATAGAGGTAAATAAATTGAGAAAAGCAATATCAATATACGAGGATGAAAGAATTAGCAACGCTCTCAACGAAATAATTGGATTATTCAATCACCAAATCAATGAGGTTTCAAAAGAGCGCAATTCATTTCAATCAGAGTTGGAAGAACTTCATTTACTGCAATAATCATAGAGAGAGTAATTTGAATAAAAATACAAAATTATAGTCAAAAATAACAAGAGACTCTAAAGAGAGCTGTAAGAATTGAGAGGCAAAGTTATCATGATGATTGATGAAAAATAAAATAAAGATTAATCGAATTAAAACTAATAGGAACAAAAAAAATAAGTTATAGGTGACCTTAGAGAATCACTTGGACATGCTCTTCGAGAAAAAGAGGAGATTCACGAAATTGCAGAAGAGATAGAGTTGCAATGCAGAGTCCTTGAGGAAAAATGTGCGAGCTACGAGAAAAGCCTCGAAAAGAAATGCGAGGAATTGATTAGTCTGCAATAAGACGCGCAATACCTCAGAATTTAGTCCTAAAAATTTAAGACCCAAAAGAGATAGATATAAAAGATATGGTAAAAGTCTTCATTAGAGGCCAAGGAAGTGAAGAGAGCTTTGGGCGATGAAATCGAAAGGCTTGAGAAAGAAAAGACCAAGTGGATGAACGAGTGCTCGCAGAGGAGGCATGAATCCGAGCAAATTCAAGCCATATAATAGCATCGAGAACTTCTCTTCAAGGAAGTTCAATAGATGAGAAATTCATATACCCTCAAATGCAAATAGCTGGCCGAGACAAAATCGTTACTCCACGACATGCAAAGAAAAATGATCACCCTAGAGTCAGACAATTTTAAAATGGCGCAGGAAAGATAGAAAGCTTTGAGGGAAAACTTATACTGGGAAGAAGAGGTTGAGAGAGTCCGCAGTGATGTTGAGGAGTTTCAAAATTTTAAAGAGAAGAAGATAACAGACGCAAAAAAGCGAAAAGAGACTTCGGCTGCAGCAAATTTGAGTGATAAAAAAGTGAGAGAGGAGAAGTTAAAGGCCTTATAGGACATTCACAGTCTCATCAGACAGCACAAGTAAAGGATTGACTAAGATGAGTGATTTAATTACTATTTTACAGCATATCAAAAGGCCAAAGGATTGACAGTTATATGAGGGTATATCTATCCGTACTATTTCAGCGATATTATTTGGACCTTATAGTATTCGCCCATTTATTTGGGAGAGGTCAATCTTTCAACCTCACTTTGAAGTCGTTAGAGTTTGGATTGGTTCAAGCCTTTACTGAGCATGTCAAATCTCGTCTGAATGCCCATCGCCTATAAAAAAAACTGCTGCGGCACAAGTTCAAATGCTTTTATTCCTTCAACTCTCTCACTAATTAAAGAAAGAGTTACGCATACTGAGCCAAAGCTGAAAAAGCTACATGAGCTGAGAGATCGCAGACTCCTGGCAGTTGCCAATAGTGGGGGGCTGGAATATATTTATGATTTTTGATGGCTCTAATGCTATCCGAGAAAGGTCCATTGCCTCCATAGTCGATGTTCAGAATTGCTCCTCCAGAAGATCTAATCATTTTAGTCATCATATCCATCATAATATAGCTTTCAGGACTGAGTTCTATCTTATCTCCGATTTGTGAGCCGACCACTGTGGGTATTAATTTGTCATTGGGTTGGTTTGTCGAATTTCTCAGTTCAAATGTGAATCTTCTTATTGAGATTGATACTATGAGTTCGTGGATAGTTTTAGCACCTTCTCTCTCCATCCCAGCTCAGTGTACTCGAAGATAGTTACTGGCAAAGCATCGAAGAACTCGTTCATAATGAATATGGTAAAAGGGACATCTTTCCCACTTTTTTTAGTTTAGTAATCCTCCTTCAACAGATCTTCCAATTTGGAAAACCAGCTGAGTTTGATCTCCTTAAACTCGTTTTCGGAAATAAATTCTTCCCTAAACTAAGTGGCATGTTGGTAGTCAAATCTAAAAAACGTTTTGCCTTTCTTGAACTCATTCATCACATTTTGCTGCTGTTCCTTTCGGTTGTACTCGGAGACTTATTAGACAAATGGCTACTTTAAATGAAACACAAGTCGAAATAATTTTAAATTTTATAGTTTCGAAATGCTCTCAAGATGTCTTGCATTAGCATCCCCCTGCCTCCTCCCAACTCAACGATACGAAACTTCTTTTCAACGACATTGCTCATCGAGTTGATGAGGTTTACTGTCGGAGTTTGCATAAATACAGTCAGCCAGGTCGCGACCATCTATCCGAACAGAGGCGATATTTAAGGAGAGGTTGTGAAATCTCCAGCAGCAGAGAAGACGTTCTCGCGACGATAGTATCCATACTTTGGGTCGGTTAAAGCCTGCTTCCAGTAGTCTGGTATTTTAATTTCTCCGAATTGATTGATTTGCTCGACCATCCGATCACGCAGCTCGTTAGGCTATTGCAGCAATGCTTTGAGCTCTAACTCAGTGAAATGATAGTCTTTCTTCACCACTGGAGTCGATATCCTTTGCACGAGATTAGTTAAGCATTTTCGCATCATTATTAATTGCAATTGCAATTGGAATATCTTAATTAAAAAATTATTCATTTTACTACTCTTGACATTATCTTTAAGCTTGAAGATTTATTCTTTACTATTTCCTGCGAATTATTTCTACTTTATTCACTATTGTCTTGGCATATTTCACTTCATTATAATTTACATTTATCTCAATGATTAAATAGTTGGAAGAGAACATGCTCACGGTTTTTCGCACTTGGGAAGAACTTCATCAAGTTATTCATAGTTCTAAGCCAGAAAAAGAGGAGCCTGACCCAGCAATTATCGAGAAGGTGGTAGGATTAACACAGAACATAAAGTCACTCTTTGAACAAAATGATACTTTGATATCGAATTTGCATCAGTATCCAGAAATTAATGCCCAAAAAATTAATGAGGAGCACAAATAGGCAGTACAGTCTTATAAAGCAGTGGTGCGATAAGCACTCATTTGGGGAGACTAGTTGGGCAGAAGAATTGATGGCATCATAGATAGAAACTGATAATTATTTTGTTATATATTTGCTATGTTATCAGCAGTTGTAATGTAGAGCAAATTATGCTTAACGATAAAGGCTATTGCTATTATTGCGCCATTAATTGATTATTGAAGGATAAATAATACTTAAAATACAAAAACAGGGATTATAGTCAACAATAACTACCAAGGTCTTCTAAAATAAAAATAATAAGGTTGGATTTATTTTACAATGGATAGCTTAAGACCTGTAAAATAATCTTTGATTATATTTATTATCAAAGAAAGCCATCATGCCTAAAAACAAAGGAAGAGGTGGAAAGAGTTACAAGCGTGGAAAACACTCAGGTCCAGTCAAACGTGATCTTCTTACCAAAGAGGAGAGCTAAGGACTTTAATATGGCCTAGCAATCAAGATGTTGGGAAGTGCTAGAGTGTTGGTGAGATGCTTCGATGAGGTCCAACGCGTTGGACATATTCGTGGCAAGATGAAAAAGAAAGTATGGATCGCAGTGGGAGATTTAGTGATGTGTAGTCTTCGAGAATTCCAGAACTAAAAGTGTGACATCATTCTCAAATATTTACCTGATTAGGTACGTCAGCTCAAGGCTCAAGGCGAAGTCCCTCAAGATTTGGAAATAAATGAGAATCCAGATAACGTTGGAGGAATCAGTGGTATCGAGTTTGTGGAAGGTAACGACGAGGGCTAAAGTGAAAATTCTGACTCGAGTTCAGACAGTGACTCTGAAGACGAAAATGTGCCTAACTTCAATTTCCAGCAAAAGAAAGCCGAGGAGATCGACATAGATAATATCTGATGTAAATATCTTTGGATTAAATTCCTGATAAACCAATAAACTTAGATTTGACTGAACTGTTGAAACTAATTTTTGTATTGATATTATTGTAAAACTTTAGAAGTCAGTCTTCCGTAATGTTATTTTAATAATCAGGTATTATTTATCAATACGGGACAAATGGAATATCTTTTGAACTATTTTGGCATTTAATTATTGTTGTGCGGGCTGTTATATGCGCAGAACTGAGAAGAAACACGAAGCAGATAAAAACGCCAACTACAAAAACCTAATTGCACAATATTACGATCGTGATTGCCACCTAGCTGATGTTAGTCAGCAGGTTAGAGCCATTACACCAAAAATAGATCTTCTTGACTAACTCAATGAATTCGAACGGAAAATTGATGGACTCATCAAAACGTACTACCATCTTCATTTAGCAAACGTTATGATGTCCAGGAGCTGTATATGAAGCCGCCACAGAAGTTGAAACGATTGCTGAGAGTTAAGGTGACGAGAGAATAGGGGCAAGGACAGCAGTTACTTAAGATATTTGGTTGTTTATACCCCAAAACAGAGGAGGGAGCAACCCTAAAATTTACTTCCTTCTTCCGACAGGCAACTATAATCAATGAAAAGGACAAAGCTATTCTTTAATCAGTATTTATATCGTAATTCAGTGGAAAAAACCCACTTCTAACTTCCCTGAGCGCGATGGACTAATTATCCGATTGCCGAGCAACATTGATGAGGGACTATCTGTTCACTTAACCCTCATTACTAATCCTCCAAAATTTTAAGTTGATCCCATGCTTGAGAAAATTGTGGGATTAAGAACAGCCACTCGCATTGAAGTTTTGGATGCTTTTTGGCTCTATGTGAAGACTCGCAAGTTGCAAGATGTCTAAAATAAGGAGATTATTAACTCAGATGAACTTATTCGCCAAGTCCCTTTCCATTAATTTAGGCATTCAAAGCAGAAAAACTTACTTTTGCTACCATTAACCATCGTGTTCGGTAACTGCTTATTTCTGTATAACCAGTGCGCATTCCTTTGGGTCCAAATGAAACTGAAAAAGTGTTTGATGTGATAGTATAAGTGGAAGAAAAGCCTAATGTAGATATAGTCCCCTTCTTTTCTCAGAAATTAAATGAAGAAAAAAATGATCATCCGTTCCTTTCATTAGTTGGAAGGATTAAAAAATATGATAATAAGTGCAGGGAACATGCCTAAAAATTGAGGAGGCATTTAGCCAAGCGTGAACTGTATAGCAACTTCAATGCGGAGCGCATTGAGGAAATCATTTGTGAGCAGCAACGACTACTGGCGGAGTTGAAGAAGGCTGATCCTTTAGATGATTACAGTCGACTTTAATATGTGCTGCAAAGCGAAGAACAACTGTAACGAGAAATTAAGCATTACTTTGAACAACTCAATGCTAATGCCAACACGTGATAACAATAAGCTATAACAATTCAATTATTTATTTTTTAATCTAAGTAAGGATTTTATCTCTTTATTACTCTAGACCTGTATTTGCAAATTTCAATATAAATATAGAGCATCTCTCAGCGATTATCTTCATTAATGATGTTCAAGTCATTGCTTTTTTAAAGATAGTTTTCACAAGATAAAAATATCACAATATAAAGATCAACATAATATCAGTCAACCAATGATCTTAGTTATTGTTCCGATAATCTTCGTCTTACCCTCGCGTAGCAGAAAGATCTCCCCCTCACGCAAAAATTCTGGTTGATATTTGAAAGAGAACCGCACTAAACCTCTGTCTTCATTACGAAGAATATTTTATTCACCGTATATTTCGTCAAGGATAACCATCTGCTGAACTGTTCCACAATGAAACACACCTTAGTATTTAGGCTTTATAGTTGTGGAGTGATGCAACACCTGCATTTATGCTTAAAAAGATGTGGCTGGAAGGGGCTTTTCTTGACTGTCAATCACCACCATACCTCTCCTGATGTCCTTACGAACTAATTTTTCGTTAGCCTTTTGTGCCTTAAGACAAAGGCATACCAATTCTCCAGCATAGGCCTCATTACGTGCAACTCGACTCACATGGATGGATTTGATTACGACAGTCTTAAAGTTTTTTTGCTTATCAGGTCCAAGTAGACACACTTTGTTGTTGTTAATGACTCCAGATTTCATGATTCCTGACACTACAAGACCGACTCCTTCAACTAAAAAGTTATCATTGACTTCGAATTCGCATGGTTGTTTCATCACTTCTTCTAATGGTACTTCGATATTCTTTTCCAGTCGCCAAATAAAATCAATTAAAGGTTCAAACCCCAATTTGCTGACACTAGAAACTGAGAAGATGGGGCAAATATTACCTGAAGGCATAAGTTCAGCATTTTTGATAATTTCATTCTTTGTGGTTTTATGAGTGATTTAGATAGGAAATTTGTTTAAGAGACGGTGCTTTAGCAACTTCTTCAGCTCTTCGAGAGTCTCCTGATATTTGTTTTCAGGAGCGATATCCACTTTGGTGATAATCACAAAAAAGGGGATTTTCAAGAAGAGGCACAATCCAATATGCTCTTTTGTCATTTTCTGGAGACCCATGTTTGCACCAATCACCACACAGCCAAAGTCTGGAGCCATACCTGTGAGTCCGTTGATGGTTGTTTTAAGGTACTTTTCGTGCCCACAGAGGTCCACTAAAGCAATTATCTTGTGACTTTAGGCGACCACTTCCTTCCAGTACTTGTTCTTATTTTGGTTAAATCTTTCAGGAATGACTTGCTTACCTTCACGTGTGAATCCCATTATCTCCTGGCCAATTGAGCTTGTCCTGCCTGTTAGTTCTTCATGTGGGAAGTTAAACACACGAACTCGAGCTCCTCCATTTCCATCATCAGCTATGCCCTTCGTGAGCACTGAGACCAGGGTGGATTTTCCTGCGTCAACGTTACCAATGACCCCTAGTTTAATTTCCCTAGGTGGACGCTATTCCTCATTTATCATTCTTGCAGTATTTTAAATATAAATATAAAAGAATTGGGATTATCTCAAGTTAATAAAGTCAAATTGCTTATTAATTCCAATTGTCTTTATAAAAGAAATAAGAAATCAAATTAATCTAACCAAACAAGAATTATAATATTCGTATTTTATAATATTATCAGATTAATTAGTTCTAACAATAGTCGAGAAAGAGAGCCTTGTTTATCATTGGATTCTCTAAAATAAGCTTAATGCATACAATTTTAGAACATTTTATTTCTCAAAGCCAATGATATAGCAAGGATATTTAGCTTAGAAATTTGGCAAAATCTTTGGTTAAATAATAATTGTTATCAATAAAAAAACAACAATAGCAAAAATATCTTGAAAATAATGGTAAATTTAAACATTTTAAAAATTGTTGATTATTCAACTCAAAAGACATTGTGCAAGTCTTATAAAATAAGCAAAATAACAGTTAAATTGATTTGCATTACTTCTTTAAATATCATTATAATATCAATAGTTCTAAAAGATGGATATGGAGATGGAAGATTATTAAAAATTAGTATCTTCAGAAGTGTAAAACATACGCAAGAGCAATAATCGCGATCTTTACTACCTACTTTATAAAAAATATCAAAATCAAACTGTTTATGTGGACGTCATTCAAAAATTGAAATCAAATTAAATGGTTGTAATTACAGATGGTTTAAATGGATAGTTGATTCAAATAAAAAAGAAAATTGATATGTCATAAAAGAATAATAAGATGCTATTTTTTTATACAGATGCATAAATTTTGTTTCATCATAATAAGATAAATTAAGAAAGTATATTCCTTATTATTCATAGAAACGCAGAGAAAAAAATCAACAATAAAGTATTGGAAAACTCGGCTCATAAACAGATACTGCTATCAGACCGAGCTCATAAAACTTTAAATATCTTAGGAAATGATTAAATACGACCGACATCATTAGCTCTTTAATAATAATAAAAAAAGATCCCAAATATTTTTTGTTCTTTCTAACATTCATTGCAAAAATAGCAGTTATTTCGCTCTGATTATTCCAAATGTTCGGCAAAAGTTTAAAATGATGATAACTATATATCCAAAATAAAAATAAAATAATAAGTTTATCAAATTAGCAACACTTAAACAAACAAATAGAAAATTCATTAAAAATCAGCTTCTAATCAAAGAACATTATTCAGCTCTACATTTAAAAGAGATTAATGGCCTTTTCAACATTGCTAAATTTATAAGAATAAGATAACAGTACAATATATTTCCTCAAGGTCTTGGCCGTTAACATCTTTTTATAATTCATTAGTGTAAAAATTTGCTTCTATTTACGGAAAAAAACATCAAAAGGAGGAGTAAGACACTAATAAGGAATTTGATGAGAATACACCTCTTAAATATGAGTGATAAACGATCTCATAGATATTATATTTGATGCTGAGTTCGGATTACTATTTATCTTAATTTATAATCCAATATCCCTGCTGCTTTATATAAAAATTTATTAAAGATATCTTAATTGCCATATGAACATGAGAATCAAAACTTCATTTAAAATGCTAATAGCCCCCTTTTATTTCCTTCCTCAATTAAAAGCGTGAGACCTCCAATCAAACTTGCTCCTAGGAGACCTCCCACGATTGAAGGTACAACTCCCAATGTGGATTTAAACAGCATGCCAGTTGCTGCTCCGCACATAATGTTTTTGTAGAGGGGTTCAACGCTTTCCAATTCATCCTCGAAGAGTAGATTCATGGTTCCGGCCATCACATAATACATCATACCAGCCGCAGCGAAAGCATTACCGAAGCGGCACGTCTCCTTCCCAACTGTGTTGAAGAAATTATTCATGATCAGTTTTTTGGGCATACGAAATGACTTAGGAATGCCATGGCGTCCTCCTTTGAAGAGACCAATCAAAAAGCCGAGTCCGTAGGACGTTCCCACAGTAAAAGCAAGCTTATCTCCGAAGTCACTATCCTGAAATATTTATACAGCTTTTTATCCTTGTTGTTTGGTCATTTAATATTTACCTCAGATAATATTAATAAATTACAACATCCTTTATTCTGTCTAAATTTAAGGAATTTAATAATTGATTAGTTTCTTATAAAATTGAAATATCAAGTCCAATATCATTGATCTATCATGGCATAATCATTGGTCTATCATCGCATAATCTTATTTTTTGCTTTATAGAAAGTATTAGTCGTGTTTATGGTTGGCAAAATTCGATCCTTTACCAGTTCATGCTATTCTGTCGGAAGACGATATTTCATAGTGCCTTCACTTGTTTTGTTGAGTTGATCTTTTTTCATTTTAATCATCATTATTTTTTGCATATCTTTGGGTTATTACTCCTTCTCGAATTGATGTTATCCAATCCTTTAAATAGGGAGTTTAAAGGGTTGTTTGGTTTTGACTGTTAACTCATTAATTCTTTTTAGAATAGTCATATATTTTTATATATGTTAGCAAATTGAGTTTTATTTACTGTTGCATTTACCTATTTTATTATGCAATTATTTGATCCTCTCCATAGAAGCTTTACTCACTGGATACTAAATTCCTTGGATAATTATTTTTTTACTCATCTATTTATTTATTGGCAAAATCTTCTCTAGGCTTTAAGATTGTCTTCTTTCAAAATGATATTATTTTTTTGCGGATACTTCTGTTTTTAAAGGTCCTTACATCTTCATGTTTTTTATTGATTAAAATTCTTTGAACAATTGCTATGTTTTCTCTTTTTTGTGAGTATATTGGCTTACATAGGGAATAGAGCTTTCTCCTTCACTTCCATTTATATCATTATAAATGCTTTCTCTGCAATTATCGTCACTTTTTTTTTAATCTTAGTGCCCACTCTTTTTTGCTTTAATATTTTTGGTTTAGTTTTATTTAAGAATGCTGATTTTTACTTTATTGGTCTTTATTTCATCCGTATTTCTTTTGGATTTGTCACTATCGGGACCACTTATTGATGAAGATCCAGAAATATTTCCATGCTTCATGCAATTTATATTGGGTTCTTTAATATCTTCTCCATCATCGTCAAGAACCCTCATAATTTGCTGGAACTATGCCATGTTCAAATTTTATTTTTATATTTCATCCACAATATAATTCACAATTGTTATATTATCTTCTGATACATTATCGCTCATCATCCTCCATTGCTATTATTTAAAATCGGATTATTTATCAATGCAGGCTTCATTTACCTTTTACAAACAGGCAGCTAGCTTTTTAAAATTATTTTGAAAGACAGAAGAATCTTGAGGCTGAGCATGCTGCTTACTCAATTTTTTTTGTTTTTTTACTAGAGTTGTTGGTTGCTCAGTTTTCTATTTTTTTGTAATATTTTGATTTGGTGCAGCTGTGACTTATTTTTTGATGATAATATCTTCCTTTGTAGTTTTAATTGATTTATTACTAGCGTGCTGTTCTTCCGCAACCGATTATCGTCTCTCTTTATTTATATTCTAAAAACTTGTCTTATTACTACGAGTCTTATTTTTAGAATCATTATTTAAAGGTTGCATAATATTGGGTTGTATAATATTATTAGATTTGAGACTATTCCGACCGTTTTAAGTTATTTTAATCTGTTTTCTTTACTCTATATTTATGGGATTTATCGATACAACTGCAGGATATGATGGTCGCTCAGAGCGGCATATTTTTTGCTATACTGTTGAAATAGCATTGGTGATTGGATGTTATAATTCGATTGAAAAATTATATTGCTAACCTATTGAGAATTTAATACATTTATTGACCTTCGTTATCGCATTTATTTATTTGATTTATATTTTTTCCTTGGTAAGTATACGCTTTTTGCTAAATATTTGACTTGATTTATTATTTTATTAAGGCTCTAGAGATTGGTTGCTTGTATTAAATGAATTTATGTTGCTCTTTGAGTTATTTTTAACAAAGTTTTTGCGACTGAACCTCTCATTCTCTTAATCTTGGTACTGCAGATCTCCACTAATATTATCCTCATTTACAGTTCCTGATCTGCTATTTTATTATGCTCTGTTATACATTTACAAGTTTTGATTTGAGGATCTCAGAGAACTTTCAGGAGTGGGAGTCTACGAAGAATTGTTAGCATCAAAGCAGACTTGCTTCTGCGATTCACTTTATTTTTTAATCTTTTTTGATTAATATTTAAAATTGGATTCTTTTGTTTCTCTATTTTAATAAACTGGGCTTTCCCTTTCTCTACTATTGGGGTTTTATGAGAATGTACTTTTCTTTTTGAAATCATCCTATTTACCTGATCTTTGTTTGCTCGATTGATTTTATAAGATTATATCAGCTTGCATTCTTTATAAATCTTCAATGACATCTGTCTCAATACTCGAACGATATCCACTTGAGCTATGATTTGCTAATTTTTCATACCTTTTTGTTCTTCTCTACTGTCTTGCTTATTTCATTTCATTCTAGTGCCCCTTCTTTTTCTATTCCTCTGTTTATGATTCTTCCACTTTTTATAATATCTTAAATGTGCCATGTTCCTCGGATGTTTTTTTGACCATTTCTTTAAACAATTTGGTTTTCACTTTTAGTTTTTTACGATCAAGATCAGGCGGTATTGTGAATTTTTCTTTGTTTTATCGTATTATCTTTTTTAAATATTACAGTTCTTCTTCCTGATCATCCTTAATGACAGTCAACTTTTTAATTTAATTGTTTTTAATTTGAAGTTGGTGATTTATATCATATAACTTATCCTACATATTGAATTCATCCTTTTTAAGCTCAGATAAAATCAAATATTTTTCTTAGGTTTCTTTTACTTTTGCCTCTAACTATTTGATTCTCTTCTCAAAGCCATCATTCGTTTGAGTACCATCAGTAATGGTCTATCTTTTTAAACTTTTTTAATATTTCATTAATTTCTGATTTTTCTCTTCATAAATCTTCTCAATTTCCATCATTTTCTCCTTCATTCTTAAAATCAACATTTTCATCTTTTCAAGGATATTACATTTTTATCTGCTTTCCTTAGACTTAATCTCTTTTTCCATATCATTGATTCGATTAATATAATCTTCAGTGTATTAGCTCCCATTTTTTGGTGATTTATTTAGATAATCCATGGCTTCAAGCTCACTTGTTTTGAAAAAATCAATAATTTCGCTTAATTCCTTTTCATATGAAATGCAGCTACTTATTTTGTTGTTCTATTTGTAGTTACGGATAAAATTCTTTATCTAATCGTTGATGTTATCTGTCTCCACATCAGTTTTGTTTTCAAGATCTCGAGCCACCGATTCCATTAAGTTTTATCTAAATTTCTTTGACTGTTTAATGTGGCATTTGCCAGCGAACTCGTCAATATTACTGATGTCATCGACTTAGTAATACTCAAGACCACGCCTGTAAGTTTAATTGTATAAATTTATTCCACCTAATTTCGGAATCTTAGCTGATATACTGTTCTCATTATTAAATTATTCTTGAATCACTTATTCGGGGATAATCGCCTATGCTAATTTTGTTTCTACTTATTTTTTAGGGTTTTTCTAATTTTATATTTTTCTATCCAATTTTTCTGTCAGGATGGAAGAGATGAGAACCGAGCTAATCTACATTTTCCTCATGATTTCATACAAAAATAAGACTCCCATTTTCTCGAAAATTGGCTTAAGTTGACAAAAGATATTGTAGGTTTGAGCAACAACATCCTTTATTTGATTCGTGGAGAGTTGTTTGGTTAGAATTTCGACGTTTTGGGATATATCGTAAATTTTTATTTCAAGAATGTTCAGTAGTCTTTTATCATCAGGAGCTAAATCTAAAGCTTATTTTTCTTTCATTCGGATATTAGAATTTTCTAAATTAATTTTCTATATTGATTTGTAAATACACGATAAAGATAGAATATTGTTGGGTATTACAGGACATATTAAAAGAATGTTTATGCTTTCTTAATTTATTATGATTTGACAATTTTGATACAGAAAAATATTAGAAACGAAGGTAGTTTACAATTTTTTAGATATATAAACAATAATAATGAAATAGCAAAAGGAAGATAAATTGAATGAATTTAACTTTAAATTAGTTTCATTCACTTATAATTATGATGAAATTATTCACAATAAAAATATGTTGAGAATTATTTTTCAATCCTGATTGAAAGTCACATTTATTTGAAATTTCTTTTTTCTTTTTTAGAACAAAAAGATGATATGTTTTATACAGGAAAGAACTGTATATTTGAATCGAATTCAGATAAATTTTCTATAATAACAAATATTAAAAGCAGGAATATGAAGGTTCTGTAAAATAATGCAAAGATATCAGAAATTGAATCAATATTGACCAAGTATTCTTATCTGAGTAAACATACGCTACCTGGCTACGCCGATGCCAAAGTTTTTCAAATTATTTAGTCCATCAAACGTATCCAGTATTCAAACTTAGGTTATCCTGACAGAAAAACTAGTCCTAATTTTTATCATTGGTTTATCCTGATGAAGCAATTTTCTCATAATACCATTTTAAAATGGATTAGTGATGAACTATTCAATGATCCAGAAGAGTCTCTAATTACTGAATTCATCAAATTATATGCCACAAGGAAGGACAGTACAGCTTAGTCATCCTAAAATATCAGTCCTCAAAATCGCAGTAATAAAATATAGAATTCTGCGGAGTATGAATTTACTATCGATATTACTGTAAAAAATAGCTCATAGGAAAAGATAAACTCTATGCGGAAGGTGCTGGAGGAATATAAGTACTTTGATTGTTATTCAGAGCAGAAATGACTGAAATATAGCAAAAAGATCAACCGAAATTCATACGTATTCTATGCAGGATGGATGCTACCAATTCACAATAAATGATCGATAAAGTTTCGAAATGCATTGAATACGGCAATATCGAGATTAAAAAATAAAAAAGACCGAAGAAACTTGTGAATCCATTGCTTCCTTTGTAAAAAAATTAATGAAATAAATCTTTTTCTTTATGATGCTTCAAAAATTCAATTAATTCTTTTTAAATTATCATCAGGATTTTGATAATCATACTTTTTAATAATCATACAATTAAATAAAATTAGTTTTTTAAACTAAAATGTAATTTAATTTTAATTATTTTAAGTTCCAATTTAAAATAATATATCAATATTCCTTTGAATCGATTCATAAGAAAATTAATCTAATTAGAATGTGAAGGATAAATACCCAACCATATCATATGGCTTAAGTAAACACAATTAATCAATAACATTTGCAGCCTTCGCTAATAAGTAAACTGAATTGAAAGATTTAATCAAAGTAAGAACAAGTACTGAAAAAAGGTGATTAGGAATAATTTCTTCAGCACAGTGAATAGTTAAGTTTGTTTCGATTGGGGAGATATTAGTTTTCGTAGCATTTTGACAGATTTTGATTTATTGGAGTTTATCTATAGAACAATTCAGAATATTTATGAATAAAATAATTTCTATCCACACCCAAAGGTAAATCATAGAATTGAGATTTATCTTTAGAATGAAGTCATTTTGCCGAACATGCAATTCAATAATCTTTTTAAAGGTTGAAGCGAATTGTATTAAACATTAATTATATCCAAGTAGTTAAAGGATGCGGAATTATACCTAGACAATAAGTTGCATTGATAATTTTATTGAATATATTATGCAACCATCTTTTAATTGGTTAATTAAACCATTTTAAAGAATTATACAAATATTTTGGACTTTATTAAAAGGAAAATATTGTTTAGCAATCGATAAAAATAAGTTAATTGTATTTGACTGAGTTATTATTTCTTTAATTCCTTTCTAAAGATCAAATTCAATCTCACTAAATAGAGATAATGACCAAACAAATTGATAAATCTAATAATATAAATTACCATCATCAAATAATAGAATGTCAGCCTAAAGGGACTTATCTTATTAAATTTCAACCCAAGGATGCAGAATCATACAAATCCTGAATCCTGAACTCGAACAAAAGATACATCTCTTTACAGATTCTATCATAGCACCAATATCATAGCACCAACTCTTCAAAATATGAAAATTGAAGTAATCACTATGGCTATCTGTAACCAAAGCGGTCAAGTCAGATTAGTCGTAGCTCCTTTTATTATACTTGATTAATTCATAACTGACAAAAATTCAAAAATTCAGGATGGAGAAGGAGTTATTATCCTTGTGTGGGGCTTCGGTGACGTGGGTGACGAAGGGCGAGAATGACCCTGGATATGCCCTGGTTGTGCTGGAGTTGAACTCATGCTCGTACAACATTCTCAAAAAATTCAATTAAAAATTTTTATGGTTGGAAGGCTGGAGTGGAGTTTGCCCTGGGCCGGAAATCCAAGTTGCTTCATGGAAGGCAGCACGACCTTCGGGTCTGTGATTTTTATTCTATTCTATTCTATACTTGATTAATGGAAAAGGCATAATAAAGATATTTTGGGTTGTGAACTAGCATAAGGATGTATGAATAGATTTAAAGTCAAACTGAAAAATCAATAGAATCAAGAGATTAGTACTTCATCAATTCAATCGTCGAATATAAATCAGTCTTAGAATGAAAAGAATATCAAAGATCATACAAAAGAGCTGATGATTTAGCTAAAAAAAGAGGATAAAAAAGATTCAGAAGGCTCAGAATAGATTGAGAGGTGGTATGACGAGTTAAAGGGAGTGGAAAACGTCATAATAGAAAAAACTTTAATAACGAGGACCTTGATGATGCCTTTCATACATTACATTTAATTTTATATAAATTCCTAGAAAAATATAGATAATTTATGCATTGACTTTATATTGTCCCCTGTATAATGAGTTTTCCTTTATATAGAAACGCCTTCAAATTG